>OHKQ01000026.1_pt1 | contig 81887 bp, 63 predicted proteins | sample 1568891 | NCBI WGS metagenome assembly OHKQ01 (sample SAMEA3879596, study PRJEB24766) | human gut metagenome | biome: human-associated habitat; feature: feces | place: USA | collected 1985/1987 | reverse complement strand
ATTTGAATTACTGTTACTTCCCACCCTCTTTATTGGGGGTGGGAAACTTTAGTTATATGATTGCTTATTCGTAAAAAAGGTTATTATGAGAAAGGCTTTGAACTAAAAACAATCTTTGTAGACAACCGAGAAAGATGGAAATATTATGAAATTTTGCTGAAATGTTTTTGAAAAATGAAATAAAAAGATAACTTTGCAACCAAACGATATTACAATGAAGCTGACAAAAATCAGTGTAATAGCGAAAATATGACAAAAAGTAAATAGAAACCAATTAAATAACATAAATCAGAGTATTTCACATTTCTTATTTCTAATCTTACCTATACATTTTAATAGCTTTAACAAACCAAAAAGCCTAACAATCCATTTACAGCCTATGATGCGATTAGTTAGCACTGAAAAAAGTCAGTCTTAGTTTTTCAGAATGTGGATAATATACCATTTATCATAAAGTATGTACCACTTTTTTGATAGTACAGACCGACAACTTGTTCGCTCTCAGGCGAATGGCAAGTAGCAAGATTCATACGGACAACGAACTTTACTCTAACTCATACTCAAATTTTTTTTTCACTAAAACAACCCATTTGCATCAAGAATTTCGCTGAATGATTGATTGGGTTGAGGTTGATAGATAAAAACAGTATTTTCCTGACTATTCTTCAAAATCAGCACATTACGAAATAATCAGTATTCAAGCATACGGTTATAAGCAGGAGTTTTTTATTTATTTTTACGAGGCCCAATAAAAACAATTTTCAACATAAACTTACAGAATCAATCAGCCATAGATTTATTTCATCATTAACAGCAATTATGATGAAGCACGCTGTTTGATATGTAGTTGTTATGATGTTCCTGATGTTAGTGAACTGTTTTTTTACATTATCTGGCAGAAAATGAAGTTGAAGATTGAATTTAGAAGAGATAAATCTCCAAATCAAATCTTCGTCAGAAAAGTTTAGACGACTTCAATATAATCACTCAAATCAGAAAAGTATAACTCACTCAATTCTTTACGCTTATGAAACATTGGCTACTTATGGCAGGAATGAGTTTTGCAACACTTTCCTCCTATTCACAAACAACTGTAGATACAGCTCTTGAACTGCAAACCGGCGAGAACAGTTATACCTTTGCAGAAGCAGGACAACAAACGGTTTATTATAAATATACCGCACCCGAAGGAAAAAGTCAGTTGCTTACCTTGCAAAAATCATCGCAATCGGTAAGCCTTCAAGTATCGACTGATGGCACTTACAACACGGCTGTTCAAGGCGTAATGCTCGACAATGGCTTGAAAAGTGTTTTTCCTATAGCCGAAGGTTCTACGGTTGTTGTTGCGGCAAGTGTTTACGACACGCAAAGCATGTCGTTCACGGCAGCTAGCGAGGATTGCCGTATCGATGCAGGCCGTGTGTGTACCGACCCCGTTGTGGCAACTGATGGTTGTGAATGCTTTGTACCGAGTTATTACGACCGCACCACTTACGAGCAAAATCCCACCTACATAGCCTATGAAGCAGGCGAAAGTGGTGTGCTTGAAATGAGTTTTGCCACTTACCTATCGTCGGCCAGTGTGAGCGAAGGGTGCGACGGTGCTTCTACTACTGTAAATTTCAGCAGCGTGCCTTCCAATTATTCTGCTTATATGGGCAAAGTAGCGGTCGAAGGCGGCAAAACTTACATTATAAAAACCCAACTGAGCAGCCCGACTATGGCAACCTTAACCTTAACCCATCCCATTGAGGGTGCCACTTGCGATTGCCCGTTTGCAGCTACGCTGACAGCCGATAATGTATTGCCGAAAGAGGCCGGCAAGTATTGGTATCAGGTGATGCCCGATGCCGAAGGTTACGTTTCGCTTACGTCGGAATCAGGCTTGCCGGGTGGAACGGTCAGCGTCTATGGTTCGTGTAGCGACTATCAGCCTCGCATCAGTGTCACGGGTCATCTGTTGCTTCGCTTTGCCGTACAGCCCGAACAGCCCATTCTGCTTTGTATCGACAAAACCGAGGCTACTGCTGCTGACGAACATTTTACGCTGAAGGAAGAAGCTGCACAGGCGGGCGACCGTTTCGACTTGCCAGCACCACTCATTGAAGGCGAAAATAGCGTACCCTTGTATAATGGCCAATATTACTATGTGGTCAGTGTGCCCGAAGGAGGTGGAAAGATGTTGCAGGTTGATGCCACGAAAGCAGGTATTTTAAATGCCGCAACCGGTATGACGCTTTACAATCAGTCTAATTCATATACGCCGATAGCCAGTGGAACCACCACGCTGACTAGCGAATTGCAAGGCGGCAAAACTTACATTCTGTGTTGGAAATGCCAAGAAGGACGTAATGGCTTTGCCTTCGACGTGCAGCTCAACGACATTGCTCCGGGCGATGTGATTTCGAATCCGTTGCCTGCTGTGGCGGGTGAGAACTCAGTGGCTGAAAGTTCGGTAAAATATTTTAGCTATACTGCCACGCAAAATGGTTGGCTCGAAATCGAAACAGAGCCTTTCATCGAAGTGAAATTTCCCCGTGACGAAACGGGAAGCAGTCTCTATGAAACCGAGAAGCGAGGAATGGTTACGCGGGTGCAGGCACAACAAGGTGTGCGCTATATCATAGAAATGAGCAACATTACCGAAAATAGTTATTTTGTGCTGACCGAAACGGCTTTCGCAGAGGGAGAGTCGGCCGACAACCCGATTTTGGTGAAAGAAAACGTGATAAACCTGCCCGAACAAAGCATGAATTGCTGGTACTTACTTGAAGTGCCAAAGGCCGGTAAACTGACGGTTTCGTCTGACTTGATTTTTGAACGCAGTGCCGACTATTCAAAATCTACGATGGTGTCGGTGCGCATTAACGATGGTTATTTGCAACCTATTGCCACTTACGGAGGTACAGAGGGAGGCGAAACGATATTCCGCGGCACATTCAATGTGGCTGAAGGCGACAAAGTGTATGTCAACGTAGTATCGCTTTCGGCACAGCCCAACAAGAAAGTAACGCTTGAACTCGTCGATTTCAAGCCTGGTGAAAGCAGTTTGATGCCCATTCCTTTAAAGGCCGGTGAAGTAATAGTGCCAGAGTCATCGCGCCAAACGTCTACTTGGTATTTTGTTGAACTGAAAGCAGGAACCTTCAGCGTTTGCAATAAAAATTCGAGCGATTACTTTGATGCTCAGCTTTTTGCTGAAGGCAATTTGAATCAACCCGTGGCCATGAGTACCTATAATTTCAATAGCGAAACCAATACGGGGTGCTATGAACTGACTTTTGACTGTGCCGAAGCTGCCGAGGGCAAGTACTTGCTGTGCGTGCAGCAAACCTATGCAGGCGGTGTGACGCTGCTGGTAACGGGCGACAACATTGTAACCGGAGTGGCCGAAGCTATGGTTCCGTCGGGCAATGATGTTCGCGTGCTGAATGGAGTGCTCTATGCTCCGGTTGGTGTTACGGTCAAGGTATTCAATATGGATGGTCGCAAATGCTACGAAGGTGGTGCTGCACAGGGTGTCAGATTGCCTAAGGGAGTGTATGTGGTCAATGGTAAAAAAATAGCTGTGATGTAAAAAAACATACAGTTTGAAATTTCAAACTGATATTTTTATTTTTTTTCGCCCTGTTTTGAATGTATTCTTTTGTTTTTCAGTGAATAGCATTCAAAACAGTGGCGAGAAAATTCATACAGCTAGCGATTAACTCAATATATTTCGTACAAGTAAAACGTTTATTTATGCACAAATCACTTGTTCGTTTGTTTCTGACAGCCAGCCTTATGCTGGCATCTGCCGGGAGTGCATGGGCCATTAAGGCCAATCCGCGCCCTGTAGCAGTCAGACTCCCAGATGGTAGCACCTTGACTGTGCGCATTCATGGGGATGAAAATTTTAATTATGTAACGACGCTCGACGGATTTTTGGTTCAGCGTGACCGCGAGGGCTATTTTCGCTATGTAAGAGTGGACGAAAAAAATGCCCGACGGGTGATGACCGCGCAGCGCGTTCACCCCAACGACCGTCGAACAGCTTCGGAAAAAGAGTTGCTCAAAACCCTTCAGCCCATCAATCGCATGGCCGATGCTTTCCGGCTGTTCGGACCGCGACCTGAACTTAAGTTGAAGGCACCCGAGCAGATACTCAATACGAAAAAAATGCGTCGAGTAAGGGCGTCGTCGGTTGCTGACGAGAGCAATTATCTGGTAATTATAGTGGAATATGCCGATGGTAAATTGAATTTCAATACGCTCGATTTTGAACGGTGGCTGAACGAACCCAATTATAGTGTGAATGGTGGAACGGGCTCGGTTAAGGATTACTACCGCGATAATTCCATGAGCCAGTTTATTCCGCATTTTACTGTGCTGGGTCCTTACAAACTCGATCACGAAGAAACCTATTATGCGGCCAATAATCCCGAAACCGGTGCTGACGACAATCCGGAAGCCATGGTTATTGAAGCTGTACAGAAAGCCAAAGCAGAGCATCCGGAAATCAATTTTGCCAAGTTCGATAACGATGGCGATGGATTCATGGACAATGTAAACGTTATTTACTCGGGATATAGCGAAGCATCATCGGGCAACCCTGTGAATATGTGGCCACACTCTTATAACTTGAATGCCACTAATCGGGCGTTCCAAGTGGATGGAATAACGGTCAACAATTATGCAGTTTCGGCCGAACTGGTTGGTGCTGATGGTGCCGAAATGGATGGTATTGGTACGTTCGTTCATGAATTTGGCCATGTGTTAGGATTTTGCGATACTTACGACACCGACAGCTATAATGGCGGTATTGGTGTGGACCCGGGCGATTTTAGCCTGTATGCTTCGGGAAGTTATAATAATAATTCGCGCACTCCGCCTTACCTGATGGCTTTTGAGCGTCAACAAATGGGCTGGCTCGACTTAACTCCCGTCAACAAGGCTGAAGATGTGACGTTGCTTCCTATCAATCAGAACGAGGCACGCTACATCGATGCACAGCCCGAACGCGACCTTTACACACAAGGCGGCGATTGGTTTGTACTCGAGAATCGTCAGAAAACGGGGTGGGATGCTTATATTCCGGCACATGGTTTGTTGGTTTATCATTATGATTTTACCACCGAAAGCATTCAAAAGTATTGGAATGTTAATGGACCCAATAACAATGCGAACCATCGGTGTCTTTACATTGTACCGGCCGACGGCGTCGATGATGCACTTACTCGTAAAGGCGATACTTATCCGGGCATTACGGGAACTACTGACTTTACCGATGAAACGCATCCTGAGGCACTGAGCTGGACGGGCAACAAGTTGCGCACTCCCATTACGCGCATTACCGAGGATGAGAATGGCTTGATACATTTTTGTGTGAAAGGAGGAGTGGAAAATACGCCGTTTATTCAAACTTTGCCTCCTGGCAGTGTAGGCGTTACGGCTGAAAGTATCGAGGTGGGAGCCCAGATTGTAAGTGGGGCAGATGCTGTGAAGGAAATGGGTTTTTGCTGGAGTACGACTAAGGAATTTCCTACTTGTGATGATGAACACGTAGCCTTGGAAAAGGCGGCTTCGGTGAATTATAAACTGACGAACTTGCAACCGGCAACACGTTACTATGTGCGTGCGTATATGACGCTTGACGATGGTGCGGTGGTGTATGGGGCTTCCTTGCCCGTTAGAACAGAACACGAGCCTTTGCAGGCACCCGGTGTGCTTGACTTTATGACTTGGGTGGATGGTGAACCTGACCGCTGGAAGGTAATTGACCGGAATGGTGATGGTACAACCTGGATTTACGATGAAGCAACGCGAGGCATGCTTTACCAGTTTGATTACTGGAATAATGCCGATGATTGGTTGGTTTCGGAAAAAATGCACATTCCCCAACGGGGCACGCTTTACTTTGTGCGTGGAGTAACTGACCCTAATTATGTGGAACGCTTGGAAGTGTATGTTTCGACTACGACACGCCGCCCCGAGGATTTTCATCTCGTAAAGTCTGTATCGATAGCCGATCACTTCAACGAACAGTATGTTGAGGAGGTTGACCTTTCGGATTTTGCTGGTAAAGACGTGTATGTGGCTTTGGCTGTTAAGAGCGAAAAACTGCAAGGTATGCTGTGGATTTGGCAGGTAATGCTTACGAACCGCTTGGAAACTCCTGAAATAGTGCAGTTCACGGCTGTTGATGGCGGACTTTACAGTGAATGGACCGCAGTTGACAACGCCAGTAAGTATTTCCTCGACTTTTACGAAGTGACTAATACTCCGAAGGAAGTTGTCGAATTCTTACCCGAAACACGCATGGAAAACCTCAGTGGCGAGGTGGAAACGGGTACGGGATTTCTGCGTTTTATTTCGTCGAGCGAAGTGGAAACAAGCACCTTTGCTGATGGTATAACAGACTTGAAATTCCTTCTTTGTTCCGCAGGACCGCGAGGTACAACAACTTTCAGTGTCGAAGGTTCTGTGGATGGCACCGTATGGGAGCGCGTTGGCGAACTTTACCGTATTTCGGTGTCGGATGCCGAGGGGTCGTTAATTGACTTGAAACGTAACCTTGCAGACAAACGTTACACCCGCTTGCGTTTTAAAACGGAATATGGCGGTCGCGTGCTGACGTTGCGTAACCTTACTATCGGCTATACCGACGGCACTGTTTGGAATCAGTTGGCACAGGGAGGTGTAGATGGAACCTCAATGTTTATTGGTGAACAAACTCCTGGCGAATTTTTAAGTGGTAAAAAGTATGCTATTCAAGTGTATGCCGGCGATGGTTATTTGTTCTATGATGCCTCGGCTCCTGCTTTCTATCAGCATGGAGTGCAGGGCATTGGTGAAATACAGCGTGACCAACAGCCTACGCAACGTATGGCTCGCACTTTGTGTAAAGATGGTTGGGTTCGGTTGATAGGACTGACGCCCAACAAACCGGTTTCGCTTTATGCCACCGACGGACGTTTGCTCAAACGCTTTGTGCCCACTTCAACTGAAACTGCAGTTTATCTTGAAGGTTATCGGGGCATTGTGATAGGCAGACAACCATAGCATTACTGTTTAGTATTTTCACTGGTTAACAGCCACAATATAATGGGTAAGAGGACAAAGAAACAGGGTGCGATAATTTGCGCTTATTCCGAAAACGCTTATTTTCAGTGCTTCTGTTTTTTGCCTCTCCTGCATAGCATCTGCTTTAAACGTAAAATTAAGGTACAATGAAAAAGTTTCTATTTGCTTTGTGCTTTTTGTTCCCTTCGCTTCAGGTTGGAGCGCAAATTGGCGGACAAAAGACGCGTGCCAAACATATAACTCCTCCGCCTGCTGCTCAGGCTTTTGTCAAACAAAATGCTCAGCCCAAGGTTCTGAATGCTGATTTTAAACTTACGCTTTCGGGAGTGGATAATAAGAAGGTGTCGGTCAGTTGGAACAACCCAGAACCTGTGAATGGAGTGTTCGACGACTTCGAAGCGCACCCCGATTTTGTAATCAATTCGCCGGGAACGGCTAATTGGCAGTATATCGATGCTGATAATCAAGAAACATACACTTGGACATTGGCAGACTTCCCCAATCAGGGGCAGCGTATGGCTTTCATCGTGTTCAATCCTTCAAAAACATCGCCTTCGACTGCCGATTGGCCCGATATTAAGCCTTTTTCCGGACAAAAAATGCTTATCGACTTTACAGTCGACGGAGGAAATAACGATTATCTGATTTCTCCCGAACTGAATTTCGATGAAGATTTTCAAGTGAGTTTCCGTGCCCGTAGCTATACAGAGAGTTATGGTAAGGAACGTTTCCGTGTGGGATATTCAACTACAGGAACGCGTCCCTCTGATTTTCGCTTTGTACAGAAGGGCGACTATGAGGAGGCTCCGGCTGCCTGGACTCTTTATGCTTACACCATTCCCAAGGAGGCTCGATACGTTTGTATTAACTGCGTGTCGCACGAAGCATTTATGTTTATGCTCGACGATTTGTTTGTTGGTACGAACCAAATCCGTCCGAAGGCTCAACCCATGGCTGAGGGTAAGGTGAAACTGGCGGGCTTTAATTTGCTGCGCGATGGCGTGAAGGTGAATAAGGTTTTGCTAACCGAAACAAACTTTACCGACGAAGTGCCCGATTATGGCAGCTATGTTTATACCATTGAAGCGGTAATGACCGATGGAACAGTGGGTAAAACCACAGAGCCGCTCAGTGTGGTGGTACCCGACATCCGCTTGCTGCCGTTCGAAGATAATTTTGATTCGGGTGTAATTGATCCTTCGCGATGGACCACCCCTGTTGATGGTAAAGGCAATGATAACCTGTGGCGCAATGACTATTATCCATACGGTTTGGTTGATTGGTCAGCCTGTTATCCGTATTCGCGGATTGGCAATGATTATGCACAGGATTTGGTTACTACGGAATTGCGCACGCAGCAACCAGATAATACCTATTTGCGCTGCGAAGTTCGTTTGGACAATGACCCGAAACATACGGGAAACTTTTTGGCTATTGAGATTTCGGCCGATGCCGGCAGAACCTGGCATACACTTGAGGATATTCCGAACGAGCAGGGCAGCTTTAATTGGCGTACTTACGAATTTGCTTTGTCGGATGCCTTGAAAGGTGCGAACTTTTTCTACGTGCGTTTCCGCGCACATGGCAACAATCCGTTCTATATCAACTATTGGTATGTTGATGATGTCAAGGTGTGGTGCCCCTCGACCGCTGTGGCTGACATTCTAACCACCTCGGGTGGAGAGGTTTTGCCGCATACTCGTGTCAGTCTGGTAGCCAATCATGGTGCGCGCTATGAGGGTGTGACAGATGCTGCGGGTAAATTGCACTTTGACCGTTTGGAATACGGCACTTACGAAGTGCAGGCTGAAGCAGCAGGTTGCAATATGTTGCAAACAACCTGGGATTTCACTGCCACAGCATCGAACACGTTGAATTTGACACTGTTGCGTCCCGTTGTTTCGTGGAGTGAAATGAACTTGACAGCAGAACTTGCAGCAGAACAAATTGACACACGCACGCTGAAACTGACGAATAATGGCGATGGCGAATTGCAATGGAATTTGGAGCCGACGCTGCAAGTAGGCAGTGGTGATGTATCGAAACGCTTCGAGGTGGGACAGACATTCGATGCTTCGGGCGATTTGCAATCGAGTGTGGCATTTGACGGCGAATTTTTCTATACTACATCGAACTACCAGTTAGGAAAATTCTACAAGTATAGCCGCGAAGGACGCTTTATTGAAGAGTTCTCTGTTCCGGGTATGTATTTCAAACTTTACGATTTAGCTTACGATGGTACTTACTTTTACGGTTCAGACCTTACGAATACGGTATTCGAGCTTGATTTGCGGAACAAGCGTTTGATTCGCGAATTTAAGGTTAAAAACAAACCTAAGCTTACGATTACGCACATGGCTTACGACCCACGCAACGATGAATTTTGGGTGGGCGACTGGACACATATCGGACGTATTGACCGCGAAGGTAATGTCAAAGTCGACTTTTTCAGTATAGACGATCAGTCGGCCAATATCGGCGTGATTGGTTCGGCGTTCGACAATGTAACACCGGGTGGTCCGTATTTGTGGCTCAGCAATTTAAATTCGTCGGGCTATAATAAGATTGATAAGGTGCAACTGTTGCAGTACGACCTGAACAATCGTCGACTGACAGCCGTTGAACACACTGCAACCGATGTTCCCGGCTATAAAACGGGTGTGCTTGAAATGCCCAATAATTTGGGTGGCATAGAACTGACCACACAGCTTGTGTCGGGCCAACTTACGATGGTTGGTATCCTGCAACAGTCGCCGGCGCGCATTTTCACTTACCGTATGGCCGATTTCGATAACTGGTACAGCATTCAGCCCATGGCCGGAACGCTCAAAGCGGGTGAGGAAACCGAAGTCAAGGTGCAGTTTGATATGCGTAAAGCAAAGATAAATGACCGACTGACAACAACGCTGGCATTCCATTCGATTCCTGAACTCCGTCAGGAACAAACATTGAAGCTCCATGCCAATGTGGTCAGCGATGCAGAAGCTCCACGTCCGACTGCTCTGAAGGCAGTTGCTATGGAAGCCGAAAATGGGGTGAAACTTACTTGGCAAGCTGCTACCGGCAGCAACCCAACGGCTTACAAAGTGTTCCGCGACAGTGTAGAAACAGCTACTGTGGCAGAGCCTTCGTTTACCGACAAACAATTATTGCGCGGAACATATTGCTATGCAGTGCAAGCGGTTTATGGCGAAAAAGTTTCGGCACTTACCGACACGGTTTCGGCATCGGTAAAAGTGGGTGCACCTTATTTTGCTCCAACAGCTTTACAAGCAAAAGTAGAGGCAAACAATTTGGTGAAACTGCAGTGGAAACAGCCCGATTCGCAGTTGCATACCGATGCCCGATTGCGCTGGGATGATGGCGTGAATGCCGATGCCGTCGGTTTGTCGGATGGAGGTTATTTTTATGCAGGTGTGGCCTTTGATGCCAACGACCTCGAAGCTTACCGCGGTATGCGATTCGACCGTGTAGATGTGTTTGTCAAACAACGTTGTCAATCGCTCTCGCTTAAGATTTATAAAGACGGAAAGTCTGTGCTTTCGCAGCGTGTTGCCACTGAAGCCCTGAATTATGGCGAGTTCAATACCATTGAGCTTAAGGAACCGCTTTCAATAGAGCGTGGTTGCCATTATATTGTGGCATTCCTCGTAGCTCATGAACCCGGTGTGCTTCCATTGGGTATTAGTAAGGGAAAAACGGTTGAAGGCAAGAGCAATTTGATGTCTGAGGACGGAAAGAACTGGTATCCGGCTTCGTATGTAGGTTTTGCCGAATCGAATTTCAATGTAGCAGTTCATCTCACTCCCGACGAAAGTTATCAGGAGGAACGTCCTTCCGGTTTCAGTGTGGTGCGCAACGGACAAAACATAGGCACTACTACTGACTTGAACTTTACCGATCGCTTGACCGAGGCTGGTACATACACGTATCAGGTGATTTCGCATTATGCCGGTGCGCACGCATCGTTGCCTTCAACATCGGTTGAGGCTAAGATAATCAATTTGGGTACGCCTATAGCTCCGGCTCAGGTAACAGCGTATTTGCGTCGCAATAGTCAAGTGGAACTCCATTGGTCGTTGCCCTTGGCCGATATGCCCGAAATACCTGTTGACCTTACCACTGCTGCCGGAGTATCGCCTCAGGGTAAACCGGAATTTGTCAGCCAATTCCGTGGTGCGCGAACCGGTGAAATGGGCATAGCCTCAGATGGCAAGTACATTTACACTACCCGTCATACAGCCCCCGGCATTATTAACCGCTACACGTTGCAGGGAGTGTTTGACGATAGTTTCAAAGTGACAGACCAGACAGACAATGGTTTCCTTAATTTAGCCTACGATGGTCAGCACTTTTACGCTACGGCTAAAAACAGCAATCTATACGAAATTGACATGGAGCAAAAGCGTGTGGTGCAAACCATGTCAGTGTCGGAAATAGCCAGACACCTGGCATACATTCCCGAACTCGATGGCGGACGCGGTGGCTTTGAAACCGGCGACTGGGAAACGTCTATTTACGTTTCGAAAAAGGGTGCTAAATTAGCCGATGGCCCTGTGCTGAAGGGTGCGGCCGGATCGGCCTGTCACAACGGAGTGCTTTATACTTTTGAACAAGGCTATGAACGGCCGTATGAACTGTGTGCACGCAATTTGGCTACGGGCGAAATGTTGTGGCATGCTCCTATCACCGATTGGACTGCAATTAAGCCTTTGGCCGGTGCAAGTGCCGGAGGTATGTCGGTATTGACCACAGACGAGGGCTTACAGTTACTCTGTGTGGCTTTGCAGGAATCCGGCGGAACGCGCTTTGTATTCCTTGACTTGGGTTCGGTAAAGGGATTGGCAGGTTACAATGTATTCCGCAACGGCCAAAAGGTGAATACCGAACTGCTTGCTACCCGACGATTTGCTGAAACATTGAACGAACCGGGTGATTATACCTACCAGATTCAGACGCAATATGTCGACGGAACAGTATCTCCGCTTTCGTCGTTGGCAAAGGTCACGGTCATTCCATCAGTTCAAGGTGAGGCTCCGACAAATGTCAAAGCACGTATGACCTCAGAAGGTTATAATGTGAACGTATCGGTGGTTGACCCGACAACGCTTGGAGCCGATGTTTACCAGAGTTTCGAAAATGCGATGCCTGATGAATTACAGATAAAAGGTTTTGCTGTAACCGCCACTGATGCTTATCATGGTGACAAGGCTTTGCAGGCAGCAGTCGAAACGCAGTGCGAACTGATTATTCCTGTGAACAAGGAGTATGAAGCAGCGTTTAACTTGAGTTTTGCCGCACGTAACCTTAATGATGCCGAGGGATACGGAACGATTCAGGTTCTGACATCATCCGCAACAGCTGTTGAGGCCGACTTCATAGCACTGGCTACCATTCGTACGAATGAAAACTGGCAACGCTTCAGCTTGGCAATTCCTGCAACTACGCACTACGTGGCCCTGCGTTGTCCCGTAGCTTATGCTGCCCAACTCATTGATGCTGTGAGCATTCACAGTTCAGAGTTAGGACAGATTTATGGTTATGACGTGATGCGCAACGACCGTCAGTTGAACAATGAACCGTTTGAGGGCATTTCGTTTACCGATCATAATTTGTTGCCAGGTACCTATACTTACAAAGTGAGGGCTTACTACGACAATGCGTCGGTTAGCGAATGGAGTGAACCTGTTGAAGTAGCAGTGAATTATTCCAACGGCAATCAGGCTCCCGGTCCGCTCACGGTGACTCCAGAAACCGAAGGCAACCGTTTGTGCTGGAGTGCACCGGCCTTGTCGGGAATGAAGGAACTCCGCTGGCACAATGGAGTCAGTGCGGGTGCTGCAGGTTTACCCAATGGAGGTGCCTATTTTGCCGGAGTGCAGTGGGACGCAGCCGACCTGCAAGCCTATGCTTCGCTTTCGATTTCCGAGGTGGGATTTTTCGTAAATCAAATACCAGATGTACTCTTCGTACAGCTTTACGAAGGAGGCGAATTGGTGTTCGAAAAGTATGTTTCGAATTTGAAACAGAATGCCATGAACGTGGTGAAACTCGATAAGCCTTTGCGCATCAATGCCGAAAAGTCACTTCGGGCTGTGGTTTACGTTGAACACAACAGCATCACAGTGCCTTTAGGCTATGACGACGGACCGGCTAAAACTGGACGTGGCGATTTGTATTCACCCGATGGGCAAACATGGTCAACACTGAGCGATAATGACATTGATGGCAACTGGAACATAACTTTGGGATTGAGAGCCTATGCTGCTGATTCGCAAAATGAACCGGAAATGGTTTCGACTTTTGCGCAAACTGAACGTTACCGCTCGACACCGAAAGTGGCAAGTGTGAATAAGAACCAAGCGAAATATGTTCCGCGAGCAGTTCCTTTTGACACGCCCAATGCTGCTTCATCTTATTTTGCCGGATATAATGTATACTGTAATGGTCAGTTGCTCAATGCACAGCCGTTAGGCGTGGATTGTCTGGATTATATTGACAAGGAAACGCATACGGGGCGTTATTGGGAGTACCAAGTGAAGGCAATTTATCCGGGCAATGTGGAAGTGGGCGGAAACTTGGTTCGTGTGGTCAACACAGGCATTGCAGATTCTTTGGCCGATGAGGCTGATGAGGATTCTCCCGTCTACGACTTGCGCGGTGTTCGTGTTGACAAGAATTACCATGGACCGGTTGTCAAGAAGGGCAAAAAGTTTATCCGTTAGCTCTCGAACGATGGGGTCCGATATGGATGTGTCCTTATCGTAGCCCGATGAGTCAGGATTAACAAAATGATACTATACGAACGAAGCGTTGAAACTATGCTGTTTTTGCTAGTATTCAACGCTTCGTTTTATTGGCTATTATGGGCTATTATGAGTGATAGTCCTATATTTCAATGATAAGTAGGTGTTCAAAATTATTTTTACATTTGAATTGCGTTATTGTGCCGTAGTTGTTTGTTCTGTGCGAAGGAGCATAGCGGGCTATGTGACTGAGCGCAGGGCAAACAAATGCGGTGCAAGAACGTAATGCAAAGTAAAAATACTTCGATAGAATTATATAAAATAATTTTGAACACCTACTTATACCTTATAAAGAAGTTCGTGAAGTATAGCACCCATCATAACGTGCAGTATGGTTGCATTACGCGCTGAGGCAGCCGCGTGGTGCAGAGGGGTTAGTTGCCGAAATAATCTTTTTCTTTGTTTGATTACAAAGTTTAAACTTATTTCGGGCCATTATAAGCAAAAAAAGAAATACTTTTGTATGTTACTAATGATTCGAAATTATTATGTTAATTTTGTATCTGCTATATAGCATAGCCTACATAGCAATGGTGTTATTCTAAAAAAATGTAAGGCCAATTCATGAGGATCTCTGTTATCACTGTTACATGGAACAGCAGTGCCACCTTGCGCGACACAATGCAAAGTGTACTGAATCAATCATATTCCGATGTGGAGCATATTATTATTGATGGTGCTTCGACCGATGGAACAATGGACATTGTTCGCGAAATGGAACCGCTGTATAAAGGGCGGCTGCGATATGTGAGCGAACACGATAACGGACTGTATGACGCCATGAATAAAGGCATTGGTATGGCTACGGGACATATTGTCGGCATACTAAACAGCGATGACTTTTTTACTGATAATGCGGTGCTGGCCACTATTGCCAGGCAGTTTGAAGCCGATACGAATTTGGATGCTGTGTATGGCGACATTCACTTTGTGAAAGATCCCGATTTAAAAAAATGCGTGCGTTATTACTCGTCGCGGCTGTTTCACCGCCGCTGGATGCGCCTGGGCTTCATGCCGGCTCATCCCAGTTTTTACTGCCGACGCGAGGTGTACGAAAAGTTTGGCGGCTACGACACGCGCTACAAAATAGCGTCGGATTTCGACTTGCTGCTGCGTCTGCTCTTTGTTAACCGCATTCGTACACGCTACATTCCGGTTGATTGCGTAACCATGCGCACGGGGGGAGTTTCGACCCAGGGATTGATGAGCCACAAGCAGATACTCTCTGACCATCAGTTGGCTTTCAAGCAGAATGGGGTGTATAGCAACGTGTTGCTCGAATCGTTGCGCTATCCCTGTAAAATCATAGAGGTAATTTACTCCCGTCTGTTTGTGAACCATCGGCATTGAGGCCGTGGGCTAAATTGGCGGTGCCTGACGTGAATTGGCCGCTTGTGCGGTATGTGGCGAGGTGATTTTTAATTTAATTTCACCTTTTAAGGCCGAAGGTTATTCACATTTCCCCGTATCGCGGTAGATTGATTTTTTACGAAAAAAAGAATCCGACTTGCTTCTGGTTGTAGGAGCAAGTCGGATTTTTTCGTGTGAGGCGTTTGTCAGTTATTTACCCTGGCGGTCGCTTTCAATCAGTGCAAGGAGTTTTTCGACGGCCTCTTCGGTAGGTATGTTCTTTTCAACACACACCTTGCCGCGATACAGGCTCACTTTGCCGCGGGCTGCGCCCACATAGCCGTAGTCGGCATCGGCCATTTCGCCGGGTCCATTTACAATGCAACCCATGATGCCGATTTTTAGTCCGGTGAGATGAGCGGTGGCTGCCTTGATGCGCGCAATGGTGCCAGGCAGGTCGTAGAGCGTACGGCCACAGCCGGGGCAGCTGATGTATTCGGTTTTCGAGGTGCGCAGGCGGGCGGCTTGCAGAATGCCGAAGGCGGTGGCTTCCTCCACGGCTATGGGCAGGGGCTTTTGGCCTTTGGGTGACTGGTTGAACAGGAATATGCCGTCGGTCAGGCCGTCGAACATGAGTGCGCCCATGTCGGCAGCGGCATATAGCTGAAATTCTTCCTTCTCGGCTGCGCTGAGGCTGTAGTGCTGGAAGAACACGACGGGCGTGCTGAGCTGCTCGTTCCACAATTCGTGAACCAGGGCGCGCTGTTCGCCCAGGCGGTTTTGGTGGTTGCTCTGGGCAATAATCACGACGTTGCTGTCGTGGCGCAACAGGGCAATGACTTCTTCATTGAGGTCGAGGTAGGAGAGGAAAAGGAATTTTACCTTGGCACGGCACGAGGGCACGAGCATGAGCACTTGCTTGGTGAACACGGGGTACACGTCGGGTTCGTCGCGCCAGGCGCTGGCATCGACAATGTAGCTCATGCCTTTCACGCGTTGAGCGGCTTCGGGCAGGTTCGTGCCCACGTAGTAATAGTCGGGTTTCAGTTGCTCGTTCTGCGGGGCTTCGGTGGGATTTTGCAAGTGGGCACTGATAACCACAGGCACGTTGTTGCCACCAATGTTTCCTACGGCACACGTTGGGCGACGTTGCGGGCGTTCGTAGCAGAAGGGCAGTGCGCGACGGGCCGGAATGCCGTAGTGGCCGGCACGGCGTACCACATATTCAGCCAGCTTATAGGCCACGGGCACTTCAACCTGTGGTTCCTCGCTCAGGCTCACGCGCAGCGTATCGCCAATGCCGTCGGCCAGCAGTGCGCCGATGCCTACGGCACTCTTGATGCGTCCGTCTTCGCCTTCGCCGGCTTCGGTTACACCGAGATGCAGGGGGAAGGTCATGTGTTCCTTTTCCATGACGCTGCACAGCAGGCGTACGGAGCGTACCATGACTTGGGTGTTCGAGGCTTTGATTGAAATGACTACGTCTTTGAAGTTTTCCTTGACACATACACGCAGAAATTCCATGCAGCTTTCAACAATGCCTTCGGGGGTATCGCCGTAGCGACACATGATGCGGTCGGACAGTGAACCGTGGTTCACGCCAATGCGCAGGGCGGTGTGGTGTTCGCGGCAAATGGCCAGGAGCTGTTTAAAGCGATTCTCCAGGCGTTCCAGTTCGGCAGCGTATTCCTCGTCGGTGTATTCCAGGTGCTTAAACTGTCGGGCGGGGTCGACGTAGTTACCGGGGTTGATGCGTACTTTTTCAACGATGCCAGCGGCTACATCGGCCACATTGGGGTTGAAGTGTACGTCGGCCACAAGCGGACGGTCGTATCCCAGTTCGTGCAGCCGGGTGCGTATGGCTGCCAGGTTCTCAGCTTCGCGCGTTCCCTGGGTGGTCAGTCGCACATAGTCGGCTCCGGCATCGAAAATGGCTATGCACTGCTTTACGCAGGCTTCGGTGTCGGTGGTGACCGCTGTGGTCATGCTTTGAATGCGCAGGGGTTGTTCGCCGCCCAGTGGACGGTTGCCCACGCTAACCTCGTGCGAAAGCCGAGGATGGTAATTAAATAAGTCCGTCATGTCAGCATTATAATAAACAGGTTTGGACTTTCAGCATTGTTCCGAAAATCCAAACCTTTTTCAATTAGTAAACTGTGTTCGCTTACGCTTAGTTCGTTTTGAAGCGGTATTTCACTTCGGCCAAATCGGCGTTGGCTTTCACGATTTTGCTTTTCAGCCCTTCTTTGTAGGCAGCCAAACGCTGGGCGAGGGCTTCGTCGCTGAGGGCGAGCATCTCGACGGCCAGAATGGCGGCATTTTGCGCACCGTTCACGCCTACCGTGGCTACGGGGATGCCGGGAGGCATTTGAATGATTGAAAGCATGGCATCGAGTCCGTCGAGCATTCCCTTGATGGGTACACCGATAACGGGCAGGGTGGTTCCGGCTGCAATTACACCGGGCAGTGCGGCTGCCATGCCGGCTCCGGCAATGATGACGCGCAGGCCGCGCTCACGGGCCGTACGGGCAAACTCTTCAACTTCCTGCGGAGTGCGGTGTGCCGAAAGGGCATTCATTTCAAAGGGAATTTCCATTTCCTCTAAAAACTTGGCGGCTTTTTCCATGACGGGAAGGTCGGACGTGCTGCCCATGATGATGCTTACGATAGGGGTCATAATTCTGATTGTATTGTGAATGATTTGATTTTTATTTTCAATATTTTCAACACAGGTAATAGGGGTTGATACCATTTCTACATGCCCGGGTCAATTACTTTTCCTATGAATCTCACTTACACCAAAATAATGCTGAGAAAGCCGCACAAAAAACCGACAAGTACGCCCCAGCCCAAATCGGCCAACGAGTGCTGGCGAAGGATGAGGCGGGCCGAACATACGGTGCCGCATAGCAGTATGCTCAGGTAGAGCCAGCCGGTGGGGTCGAAATTGAATATCAGGCTGAAAGCCATGATGGCACCTACCACTCCGGCCGAGGCGGCGGCGTGGGTGCTGACTTTGACGCGGCTGTTGAGCATGGCACAAATTATCTGTATGGACAGGGCGCCCACAATGATGCCCAGCGTGAAGCGGGGCATGTGTAACTGGTAAAACAGATAGAGCAGGGCTGCATGGCTGATGATGCCCAGCACGTAGGGCACATAACGGCGCTGACGGTGACTTATTTCGTGACGGGTCCAGCCGTTGAGCTTGCGGTACATGAAAATGCTCAGGTGGGGCAGGAGCACGGTGAAAAAGTAAACAATAAACGTCAGCAGCAGTTTGGTAATTACCGGCAGCAAATTGAGGTAGCTGAAGGTGAACAGAACCACAAATGCCATGACCGACAAATAAAACGGCGAGAATATCAACGACACCACTTGGGCCGAAAGCACCAGCCACGAAATGCGGTTTTGGCGGTGAAGGCTGATGGCCGTGTAAATTTGTTTGATCGGGTTGTGCATGAGTTTACGTTATTTGTGGAAATTCTTATCCGTTTTTATCCGTTCTTATCCGTGAATTTTGCGCAGGCGCGTCGAAGGAATGTCGAGCATATCGCGGTATTTGGCCACGGTGCGGCGGGCCACGTTGTAGCCTTGCTTTTTGAGTTCGGCGGCCAGGGCTTCATCGGCCAGCGGGTGGTGCTTGTCTTCTTCGTCGACCAGTTTTTTGAGTGCAGCCTTTACCTCGCGGGCCGAAAGTTCGTCGCCGTCGCTCGTGGTGAATTGCAGCGAGAAGAAGAATTTAAGCGGATAAAGTCCGTAGGCGGTTTGTACATATTTTGTGCTGGTAACGCGCGATACAGTGGAGATGTCCATGCCTACTTTTTCGGCAATGTCTTTCAGCGTCAGGGGTTTCAGCAGTGTGTCGTCGTCCTCGTTGATGAAAAAATCGCGTTGCACAGCGACAATGGCACGCATCACGGCCAGCAGCGTGTCGTGACGGCGCTGAATCAGGGTGATGAAACTTTTGGCCGCATCCACTTTCTGACGGGCGTAGGTGTAGGCATCTTTTTGTTCGCGTGTCAACTTTTTGTCGCCTTTGCCGTATTGCTTCAAACTGTCGGCAAAGGCGCGGCTCACCTGGAGTTCGGGCACATCGCCCTGGTTGAGCGACACGCGGGGGATGCCGTCGTCGGTGACGGTTACAAAAAAGTCGGGCATTACCACCGGGGCACTGGGTGTTGAGGCTTCGTTGAGGGCCGATCCCGGGCGCGGGTTCAGGTGCGTCAGCAGGTATCTGACGTGTTCCTCGGTGTCTTCGTCAAGTTCCAGACGCTGGCGGATAATTTCCCAGTGACGGCCTGTAAATTCCTTGAAATAATGGTCGATTATCTCTAAGGCAATTTTTGTGTAGGGCGTGCGGCGTTCGGGGTCGGTGAGCTGAATATGCAAACATTCCTGCAGGGAGCGCGCACCGATACCCCGGGGTTCAAATTCTTGCAAAATGCCTATCAGTCGTTCCAACTCCTCGGCGTCGGTTAGTATGTTGTGGTAAATAGCCAGTTCGTCGGTGAGCGACTCGAGGTCTTTTCTCAGGAAGCCATCTTCGTCGAGCGACCCGATGAGGTATTCCATCACCTCGCGTTCGTGTTCGTTGAGGTCGTGTTCGCTGATTTGGTTTTGCAGTTCCTCGTAGAACGATGTGCTGCCCGAATATTGCAGTTCATTGCGGTCGCGCTGTTCGTCGGCACGCTGTTGCAGATAGTCGGGCACATCGTCGGCCGAAAAGTAATCGCCCATGGCGTCGGCTTCCGATCCGTAGAATTCCGACTCTTCGTAAGCATTGTCGTCGGTGGGCGTAGCATCGCCGTTATCGTCGTCAGCAGCGTCGTTATCGGTGTCGGTATCCGCGTTGTCGGTGTGGTCGTTGACAGGAAAATCGTCGTTGTCTTTTTCTTCGAGGGCTGCATTATCGAGCATCTCGTCCTGCACGCGGTTTTCCAGTTCAGCTACCGACAATTCCACCATTTTGGCCACTGCTACTTGCAGCGTAGCCAGTTGTTGGGTTTGTATCGCCGCCTGTGTTTGTTCTAATCTTTGTGTCATAACTCTCTTCCGGTTTGCTTACCGTCCGATGAAAGGCGCAAGCAGTTGTTAAAATCGAAGCACTCGCAAGAAACCATATTTCCGACGGTTTCCCTAAGTTCTATTCCCAGCCGCCGGACTGTCGAGCGACTCAGTTTCCGGCCAATTCGTCTGGCACTGTGCAGCATCGTATCCTCTTGTTTCGGCATAGCCCTCGGCCAGCAGTCTTCGCATCATGTCAGACACGGGCAAGCGGTTAAAGTTTGCCAATCCTTCGGCCATGTTTATCTGGTGAAAACGAATACGATTGAGGTCGATAATTTCGACGCAAGGTTTCCCCTCCTTCATGCCAACCAGTATGTTGCCGCGCGAAAAGTCGCGGTGAATCATGCCCAGGTTGTGCATGCGTCCTGCGGTTCGTCCCACCTCGCGCAGCAAAATTTCTTCGCCGGGCACACGTCCGGGCTGCATGAGGTCGATGTAGGTAAAGGGCAAATCGCTACTCACCGACACATAATAACTTTCGGCCAGCAACAAGCCGCAGCGCACAGTAACCCATCCTACCGGAGCCGGACTTCCTATGCCTTCATTCCGGAGCAAGTCGGCATATTCAAACGAGCGCTGTGCTTTCGATTTGCGCAACAGGCCGTAGGCCAGCCGGTTCACCAAATGCGGTTTGCAAAACGATTTCACCACCACGCGCACGCCTTCGACCTCGAACTCGCGTAATTCATTGCGTCCACGGTAAATCACCCGTCCCTGCTCAGGGTCGGCAAATAATTGGGGAAGCGAGGCCACAAAATGCTTCAACCGCGCAAACTGCGGATGAACAAAGGTGTGCTGTGAGCGCAGCAAGCCGCGCGATGAACAGGGATTGTTTGAGGATGCAGACATTGTGTTTTATTTTCTGTAATGGCAAAGTTACAGCAAAATATCTAAAAGCCAAAAGCGGACTGCTCCGAAAATGGAACAGTCCGCTTTTTTATTGTTGTGGATTCAAACCGTTGGTACGGTTCAAGTCATTTGTTTTACGTTATTTTTGTGCCAAAAGTCAAATTACTTCAGCACAACCTTGCCACTCTGCAGCGTAGCGTTGCCTTCGGTGAGGTGGAATACGTACACACTCTTGGGCAGGCCGGCAAGGCTGAGTTGACCATCGGTAGCAGTGAGGGCAGCCGTTTTCACGAGTTTGCCATCGGTGCCATATACATTCAGCTGACGGGCAGCCTGACCGTTGAAGTGGTAAGCCAAAGCCTGACCGTTGAACTTCACGCTCTGGGCCTGAACCGTGGTCGAACCGATACCGGTGGTGATGTGGCTCATTTCCTTGTTGAGCGTTTCTTCGCTGTAAACGAAGCGTACGGTGAAGGTCATGATGGTGGTCATACCTGAACGTACAGTAATCTCTACAGGATAGTCAACATATTTTCCTTTTGTTAACTCAAAAGTATAAAGCTTCAGTGTTGCCACTTCCTTCATCTCACCAAATTGTCCCAAACCATTAATTCCCTTAATATCTCGAGACGTATAGGTACTGGTAATAGGAGCGCAATTTCCGCCTGCACACCAAGAAAATGTGCTATTAGTGACTGCTTCTGCAGGGAATACAGCATTCAGGGTGATTGAAACCTTTTTAGAGAGTTCAGAACTACGGAATACGATATCACCAGCTTCAATAGTGTGTGGTCCACAGGTTATAGCACTAGCTCCGGTAAAATCGTCAATTTGTTCATGGGCATAGAAAACGATTTCGTCGCCGTCTTGCACTTCCTTGCCTTTGCAAGTAGCCGTCATTTGTGCTGATGCGATGTTCACGCCGATGAGGGCGAGGAGGAGAAGAGATAAAATTTTCTTCATAGGTATTTGTTGTGTTTTTAGATGAATTTACTTAGTTAGCTTCGGGCAAGATGTGGCTTTCGGTAGTCTGCATCACGCCATCGGTATCGTTGTAGAAGAAAGCAACAACGGCCATGTTTTCGGGCACCCAGTGTTCCTTGAGCGTATATTCGTAGGTCAGTGTTTGTGCTTCCTTATTAGCTACCTGTGCGTCGCCAAAGGGGTCATTGACCGATGCGCGGAACACATGTTGGTGAATATACTCCTTGTTGTTGTGTCCGTCAGGCATGGCTTGGATACGTTTGATGTTATTTTCTGTGAGCCAAACCTGCACCTTGCCGTTCACGGGAGTTTCCGTCATGCTTTTCAGCTCCAGTTCGATGCGGAGCTTTCGGTCAGCCGGATTGTAAGCCGTATTTTTCACGCTGATGTCGGCCTTGAGATCAAGCTGAAGTTGCTTTACCACTTCGGCCTGCCAAAGGCGATAGTCGAGCACACCTACACCGGGCGCGCGGTCAATCAGTCCCGAGGGCCATGAGGTCACACCCCAATGATTGTTGTAAGCCTTGCCCTGTTCGTTGGCCAGACCAATGGCGGGGTTTGTTTCTTCGCTCACGCTGTTCGAACCACCGTGAATAGACACGGCAATGATGCGCTTTGCCCCATAAGTTTCCTTATACTGTTCGATTTTCAGTGCAGCATTCGGGCAGTTCACGCAACGCTGTCCGGTAAAGTCCTCGATAAGCACATTTTTTGCGCTGCTAAGCGATATAGGGCCGTTGAAACGTTCGTTTTCGTCCACGTTATCGCACGAAGCCAAGCCCAGTGCGCCAGTGATGGCAAACAGAAGGGTCGGTATAAGTTTCATGATTTGCATCGTGTTAGTAAGTGGTGAGAGTTAGAAATTAAATGAATAGGAAGCCTGCAAACCTTTCGATGCCGGCACGAAGCGGCAAACGCCACCCGTACAGTTGTAGCCAGCGCGGGTTTTACCATAGCTCAGCTGCAAGCGGTGTGCCTTGTGCGTAAAGGTAACCGAACCCATGAGGTAGTGCACACGGTTCGTACCCTTGCTCGGATCTTCCGAACCATCGGCTGCATAAGTCGGCACGTTGGCATTGAACTGGTCGCTGATGGTAAACATAAAGTTCGGCAGAATCGAAAGTTCGAGCAAGCCAAACCACCAGTCGCCCTGGTCCTGCTTCGTGTGCAGATACTGCGCCTCGCCGCGAAGAGTAATTTTGGGCGAGAACTGATACTTACCCTCAGCCACGAAAATGTGACTCTTGATAGCATCCGATCCGTGACCCTCGACCACCTTTTGGTTATATCGCTGGTGCGCATACATGAAGTTCAGTTTCAGTTGGCGCGACACCTTCTTATCAATCTGCACGTTGATGTCCTGATAGTAAGTTTCGGGACCCATTTTGAAGAACTTCGACTTAGCACCGTTTCCGCCCGGTTCCGTAGTATGCGTAGCATCCGTTTCCTGGTCGATGCCGCGTACGTGCGAGAAGTTCACCTTCACGTTCGTGCCGTAACGTCCGCCAAGAGCCGTTTTGCGCTTAAAGTTGTAGCCCACTTCAGCCTGGAAAGCCCATTCGCCCGGCGTCATCTGCGTGGCGTAAGGATACAGAGCCGCCAGCGTGTAAGTGTGTTGCATGGTAAAGGCCGGAAGGTGGTTGATGTAACCCGCCTTCGAGTCGGCACTGATGGTATGGCGTGAACGATAAGCCATGTCCTCGCTGCGCTTAGCCTGAAGGAGCACACTCATGCCACGCTTCGAGTACGAACCCGAGAGCAGCAGGGTTTTACCCTTGTCGTAAATAAAGTTGTTCGAAATTGAGGGGTCCTGTCCCTTCCAGGCATATTCAGCCAGGAAGTTGTAGTTGCCAGCCTGCAAGTTGGCACGCACGTCGAACGCAGCCACGTTCTTCGGCATGTTCAGTTTGTAGCCACCGGTCAAGGGTTTACCCGTGATGGGGTCCGTTTCGCCCGTGGGGCGCGTCACCACCACATCCTTTTCTTTTCCGGCATGGTTGCTCACCGCCGAGAAGCCAAGGGTCAGTCGCGTACCCTTTTCGTCCATAGGTTTAATCCATTGGTCGACGTTCAGTTCCAAGTCGCCACCATAGGTCCAGGGTGAGCAACTGTCGAGGTTACGGTGGTGCCAGTTAAAGCGCTGCTGTCCGCCAAGGAGCTTCAGGTTGATACCTTTGTAAGGTTTAAGCACCAAGCGTCCGCCGCGCAACGAGTTGTCGACACCGAGCGAGCGTTCTTCGTAGCTACGCAGAATAAGTCCGGAACCAAATTGGTCATAGTAATCGCCAAGCGTCAGTTCGGCCCACTTGTAATTACCCTTTACATAGAAATAGGGCAAGCCCCAGCCTTTGAAGTCGGGTTCGAAACCGGGCAGGGGGTGGTCGAGGTACTCAAAGCGTACACCGGCTTGAAAATACTTGTTCAGGAGGTGTAGGTCGGCATAGGTATTGGTCATGAACTTATCGTCGTAAGTACCGGTACCTATTTTATTGTCCTCTGACACAAAGGTGAGAACATCGCTCTGCACACTGCCGTGAAGCGTGAACTTTTTACCGTTGTCTTCGGTTTGGGCGTTCAAGCTCACCATAGGGGCGAGTGCCAACGCCGCAAGGGCGGCATAATGTTTCATTGTGAAAAGTTTGGATTACGAGGTGAGTATGTTTTCGGGTGCGATATGGAAAAAACAGCGGGCAGAATTTTTCCGGCCAGCTTCGACACGCAAAGCATTCAGAAACGGTTACAAGCAGAGTTTCTGAACGAAAAAAAATGGCGGACGGCTTCATGACGCAACTGCCGCGTATCCACACACAGCCATATACGAAACAAACAAATCCCAGAACGTTCGGCCGGCGTTACATGCAACGCACCGGGCCGAACATTTTGGGCTTTTTTATTGAGGGATATACACATGCGCCCAATGCCTATATGGCAGTTGCGCACGGATGGGAGAATGTCAGGGTCAGCAGTTTATTTGCCTTCGCCAAGCAGTTCCTTCACCTTTTCGATGAGGTGCTGTTCGCCACCTTCGGTATATCCGCTACGGCTTTCGGCCACCTTGCCGTTACCGTCGATTACGAATACGTGGGGAATCATGTTCACACCCATGGCACGACGGAAGTCGCTGTTAGGGTCGAGCAATACCTGGTATTCCCATCCCTTTGAATCGACCATGGGTTTTACTTTCTGGGCATTCTGAGCTTCATCAATCGAAATAGCGATTACACGAACACCCGTTTCGTCCTGCCAGTCGGCATAAGCCTCGTGAATGGCAGCGAGTTCGCGGTTGCAAGGTTTGCACCAAGTAGCAAAGAAGCTGATAATGAAAGGTTTGCCATCGTTCGAGAGTTTCGCCGTGTCGATAACCTTTCCGTTGATGTCCTTAAGTTTCACTGAAGGAAGCTGGGCAAAAGCCGTTCCGAGGCAGCCTACGAAGAGCGCAAGCACTACCAAGAGTTTCTGAATTTTCATAAGCTCAAATGTCATTTTTGGTTGATGTATACAAAAGGCGGAGTGAAAAGGGCTGATTTTCACTCTTATCACTCCGCAAATTTATGGATTTTAAATGACCCCACCAATTTTATACATCAAAAATGCAATTTTTATGTAATAATCGAGACAAATTGTTAGCGACGACCCTTTTCGTGGCCTCATGATGACATAATCTGCTAATTTTTTGATAGTTCATCAGCATCCTATTGGCCGAACTTCGGATTATCGCGCAGCATATCGACAATGCCTGCCGGTGGCCGCTTGTTGAGCAATTCGTGCTTCATCCAGTCCATGTAGGGGGCCACATGGGCAAAAAAGCGGTGATAGCCCGCGCAAAGGTAGTTCAACCCCGGTTCGCCATCGGCTGTGCGTGCAAAGCGGTTTTTCGGGCATTCGCCATTGCAGGCAAACAAATAGTCGCACGCGCGGCACTGTCCCGGCAGTTTGTCGCGCTTGTTCTGCCCGAAGGTAAGCTGTCGTTGGCTCCGCATCAAGTTCGAAATGCTTTGGCGCGTAATGTTGCCCAGTTTGTACTGAGGAAACACAAAGTGGTCGCACGAGTACACGTCGCCGTTCCATTCCACCACACCCGCATGACCACAAGTAGGGGCCATGGAACAAAGTCCGGGGGGCTGACCCACCCAGTTGGCCAGCGTTGAGTCGAACAGCTGAATAAAGTAGTCGCCCACATCGTTGCGCACCCATTCATCGAAAATCGTGACAAGGAAATTGCCCCACTGTTCGGGCGTGACGCTGAACTCCGTCAGTCCGCCCGTGCCCTCCTCGTCGACTGCAGCCAGTGTGCGCCCGTCGGTGTGCGGTTGCAAGCGTTCGACGATGGGCGTAAACTGAATGTAATGACAGCCTATTTCTTTGAAGAAGTGGTAAAAGTCGAGCGGATAGTCGGCATTAAAGTCATTCACCACCGCCAGCGCGTTCCATTCCACCCCATGCCGGTTGAGCAGGTTAATGCCGTGCATCACCTGGCGGAACGAAGGTCGGCCGGCCCGGTTACGGCGGTATTCGTCGTGAAATTCCTGCGGACCGTCGATCGACAGTCCTACGAGCCAGTTATTTTCTTTAAAAAAGCGGCACCACTCGTCGGTGAGCAGTGTGCCGTTCGTTTGTATGCAGTTGTCAATGGTGCGTCCGTTGGCATATTTTCGCTCCAGTTCAATCACTTTTTTGTAAAAGCTCAAGGGGCGCATCAGTGTTTCGCCGCCGTGCCAGGTAAACAGCACCTGCGGCATGGTTTGCGCCGCAATATAGTCGCGAATGAACACTTCGAGCAGTTCGTCGCTCATCACCTCTTGCGGATTATCGGCATACAGGTTCGATTTTTCCAGGTAGTAGCAGTATTTACATGCCAGGTTGCAGCGCGACCCGGCAGGCTTAGCCATGAGATAAAGCGGTGTGGTAAATGGGGATATGGTTTTCAAAGCGGAAGAAGGTGTTTTTTTTGATAAAGAAAAATCCATTCGAACGGCACATTCAGCCTTTTCACGACGAACCTCGGTCTTTTTCTTTGGCGCGTCGGCATTGGGCCCTTCCGTTCGGTCTACAGAAGTCGTCTAAACTTTTCTGACGAAGATTTGATTTGGAGATTTATCTCTTCTAAATTCAATCTTCACCTTTCTTTTTGGCCGTTTTTTGACCTTTCATCAGTCGTGTAGCTCGCTACACTCCTTCTTCAAGGCCCAAAAACGCCTCAAAAATTAAGGCAAATCTTGAATTTCATAAAAGTTCAGACGACTTCACAATCTGCAAATTTATGATTTTTTTTGCAAGTATCTGGGCTTTGTCCCAAATTAGTGGCGATGTCCCGCCTGCCGACGTGGTTTTCTTTCACCATCCCAATCACATTTGCAGCAAAGGAATAGGGTGGGTGTGGCGGTTTTTCCGCACGCGTCGTTACGGCGTTTCAAGTAACCTTTCGGCATCAATCCTTTTCCTGTCAACCGACAAAAAAAGGCGCACACAGTCAAACTGTATGCGCCTTATGATTAAGCTATAGGTTTTGCAACCTAAGCAGCTGAGTCAAATGCTTGATTAGAGCTTCGGACCAGCAGCAACGAGAGCCTTACCAGCTTCGTTACCGGTGAACTTAGCGAAGTTCTTGATGAAGCGGCCAGCGAGGTCCTTAGCCTTTTCTTCCCACTGAGCAGCGTCAGCGTAAGTGTCGCGAGGATCGAGGATCTTCGAATCAACACCGGGGAGTTCGGTAGGAACAACGAAGTCGAAGAAGGGAACCGTCTTCGTAGGAGCCTTGTCGATAGAACCGTCGAGGATAGCGTCGATGATACCACGAGTGTCGCGGATAGAGATACGCTTGCCGGTACCATTCCAACCCGTGTTAACGAGGTAAGCCTTAGCACCAACCTTTTCCATCTTCTTCACGAGTTCTTCAGCATACTTCGTGGGGTGCAAGCTCAAGAAGGCAGCACCGAAGCAAGCAGAGAAAGTAGGAGTGGGTTCAGTGATACCACGTTCCGTACCGGCCAACTTAGCGGTGAAACCAGAGAGGAAGTAGTACTGAGCCTGTTCGGGGTTCAGGATAGAAACGGGAGGAAGCACACCGAATGCGTCAGCTGAGAGGAAGATAACCTGGTGAGCGTGAGGACCCTTAGAAACGGGCTTCACGATGTTTTCGATGTGGTAGATAGGATAAGATACACGAGTGTTCTCGGTAACAGTCTTATCAGCGAAGTCAATCTTGCCGTTAGCGTCAACGGTTACGTTCTCGAGGAGAGCGTCGCGACGGATAGCGTTGTAGATGTCGGGTTCGCTTTCCTTGTCGAGGTTGATAACCTTAGCGTAGCAACCACCTTCGTAGTTGAACACACCTTCGTCGTCCCATCCGTGTTCGTCGTCACCGATGAGCTTACGCTTCGGGTCGGTAGAGAGGGTAGTTTTACCCGTACCAGAGAGACCGAAGAAGATAGCAGAGTCAGTGCCTTCCATGTTGGTGTTGGCAGAGCAGTGCATTGAAGCGATGCCGCGGAGGGGGTTCAGGTAGTTCATGATAGAGAAGATACCCTTCTTCATTTCACCACCGTACCAAGTGTTGAGGATAACCTGTTCGTTGGTCTTGAGGTTGAACACAGTAGCAGTTTCAGAGTTCAAGCCGAGTTCTTTGTAGTTCTCAACCTTTGCTTTAGCAGCGTTGAACGAAACGAAATCGGGTTCACCGTAAGCTTCGAGCTCTTCAGCCGTCGGACGGATGAACATGTTCGTTACGAAGTGAGCCTGCCAAGCAACTTCCATGATGAAGCGAACCTTCAAGCGAGTTGCGGGGTTAGCACCACAGAAAGTATCGACAACGAAAAGACGCTTGCCGCTCAATTCCTTCACAGCCTTAGCCTTGAGGTCAGCCCAAGCCTCTTCAGAGCAAGGCTTGTTGTCGTTCTTGTATTCATCAGAAGTCCACCATACAGTATCCTTGCTGGCTTCGTTGTATACGAAGAACTTATCCTTGGGTGAACGGCCGGTGTAGATACCGGTCATCACGTTAACGGCACCGAGTTCAGTTTCCTGACCTACCTCAAAACCTTCGAGGCTGGCTTTGGTTTCCTCTGCGAACAATACGTCGTACGAGGGGTTGTGCAGAATTTCAGTGACACCCGTGATACCGTACTTGGTTAAATCTAATGTTGCCATAATGATTTTGTATTTTATAGAAAATAAATGGTTTGCATTTTAAGCTTTGACGAACTGCCGGAAGCAACCCTTCAAAACCGCAGCAAATGTACAAAAAAAGTAGGGCAGATGAAACCTTTTAACGCAATTTTATGCACTAATCAATCAAAACTTTCTTTTTTCTCCGATAGAACACATGTGATGATTACATTTTCACTCCTTAACTCGGTGATGAAAGCTTTTTCCCTTACTTTTTTTGCCACTTGCTTCCGGTTGGGTTTGCCGGGATTCCGGGGAAATTTTCGGGCAGTAGTCAGCGTTTGGGAGCTGTTTTATGCTTCGTGGTTCTCGGACGTTTGTGCCTGTTTGCGCAGGGTGCGGAACAGGGCAAACACAAAGAACACCAGAATCACGCCCAATGCACCAAAGGCAATGCTGTTGGTCGTGGTCACCGTGGCGGGACGGAACTCCATCACCACCTCGTGGCTGCCGGCAGGCACTTTCAGTGCGCGCAGCACATAGTTCACACGGCCCGGTTCAGCAGGCTGTCCGTCGATGGTGGCTGTCCAGCCCGGATAATAAATTTCGGAGAACACCACCAAACCGCCCTTGTTGCTTTCAACGCGGTATTTCAGCAGGTTAGGCTCGTAGCTCAGCAGCGTAACGCGGCCCGAGTCGAGTGCCGAACCGTCGAGTTGGGCTTTGAAGCGTTTGTCGGCCACGGCAGCGTGCTTCGTGTCGAGCGATGCAAGACCGGCCATTTCGGCATCGGCATTGTCTACAAAGCGCAGGTTACGAACAAACCATCCGTTGCCGTTGGCATACGGGTTCATGATGGCTTGAGCCTGTGCACCCTGACCGAAAATCAGGTATTTCGTATTCAGCATGTTCACCGTGGGCGCAATGCTGTCGCCGTTCACCTGTGCCATGTTGCCCGCAGCCTTGCTGATGGCCTCGACCAGGTGGTTCAGTTCGCCGCTCAACCGACGCTCGATGAGGTCCTGATAGCGATGCAGTTTGGCAGCGTGGTAACCGCCGATAGAGTGGTGGTAGTACGACGTGGCGTTCGACGTTTCGTTAAACGTCTGTCCGCCGCCCAGGTTGGCCACACGGTAGTAAGTTGTGTCTTTCAGAATCTGCTCGTCGGCAGGCGTTTTGGTAAAGCCCTCCAGCTGCACCGTGGGGTCGGTAAAGCTGTCGTTGTTCAAGTATCGCTTGTCAATTTGCCACAGGTCAACCAACGAAATGAGCGCCAGGAGCGAGCACATCATCCATCCCTTGATTTTCTCCTCGGCATAGGCCCAAAGGAACAGGATGCTCAGCACAATGATGAAGAACGAGCGGAAGGCATCGGTCGAAAGAATGGCGTGGTGCATGCTCGTCAGTGCCGCACGGTAGGTGTTCACCAGTTCGGGCGGGAATCCGCCTTGCAGCAGTGCGCCAAACGTGTCGGTGTCGGCTTGCGACAAGCAGTCGCCGGCCATCGAGGGAGCCATCCACAGCAGCAGGCAAAGGCCGAATGTGCTGACTAAGGCTACGGGCAAACCGATTTTGGCGCGCAGGGGCATCTCTTTGAAATGCGTCAGGCGAAACAGCACCTTGTTCTGCATCACCTCGTAAAGGCAGAGCACGGCCAGCAGCGGCATGGTGAATTCGGCAATAACCAGGGCCGAACTAACGGTGCGGAACTTGGCATACATCGGCAAATTGTCGATGAGCCAGTTTGTGATGGCTGGTGAATTTTTACCCCAGGCAAAGAGCAGACTCACAATGGTCGAGAGCAGCAAGGCCCACTTCATCGGGCCGCGCACATAGAACAAGCCCAGTACGAAAAGGAAGCATACAAAGGCACCTACGTACACGGGGCCAACGGTGAAGGGCTGATCGCCCCAGTACTGCTGAATGCCCGGCGGATAGGCCTGAATGCCCGATTGCTGCAGCGCCTGCTGCGTTTGTCCGGCGCAATCGTAGAACTCGTTGTAGCCCTCAAGGTCCTCCACGCCTTCGCGGTCAAGGATTGACGACGAGCCGCCGCCCTTGAAGTCGGGAATCAGCAGCGTCAGCGTTTCGTCGATGCCGTAGCTCCATGCCGTAATGTAGTCGCGGTCCAGACCATCGGTAGCCTTTTGTGCCTTATCGTCTTTCGCGAGTGCCGTCAGTTCGGCTTTGCCGCGCATGGATTCCTTTGAGTATTCGTAAGTATGATACAGGTTGGGCAGGTTGGCCATAACGCCCAACACACCGCCCAGCACCACCATACCGGTGGCCTTGAACCAGTGTCCCCACTGCTTTTTCAGCAATGCGTCGATGCCGTAGGCCAGCACCACGAAGAGCATGACGAACAGGAAGTAGTAGGTCATTTGCAAGTGGTTGCTCACCACCTGAAAGGCTGTAAACAAAGCCGTAACGGCTCCGCCCAGCAGGTATTTACGGCGGTAGCACAGCACCAAACCGCCGATGGTGGGCGGAATGAAAGCCAGCGTCATCACCTTCCAAATGTGTCCGGCAGCAATAATTATCAGGAAATACGACGAAAAGGCCCAGATAACCGAGCCCAGCGCAGCCAAATAGGGCTTAAAGTTGAAGGCGCGCAACAGCACGTAGAACCCTAACAAATAGAGAAATAGGTAGCTGATGGCAGGAAAGAACTTGTCTGTCCAAAGGCCGAAAGCCGAAGCCAACCCTGAAACCGTTTTAGTGGCACTGTACGAAGGGGCCATCTGGTAAGTGGGCATACCGCTGAATATGGCATTTGACCAGCGCGTCACTTCGCCGTCGTGCGAGGCCATATACTCCTTTTGCTCCTGACCAAGCCCCACGGCAGCCACACTGTCGTGTCCGCCCAATACCAACCCTTCGCTCAGCGGCGTCAGGAAATAAAAGGTACTGAGCAACAAGAAAATGACCACCACGAGTATGTCGCTGCCACTTTTCTTGATGATGTCCGAGAATTGCATAAATGTTTTGTTTTATGTGATTTTGAATAATAATCTGGGTAGGTTGTAGAATATTTATTATTTAAGCACCTACTTATGCGTGCAAAGGTAATCATTTGTACCGATTGAACGGTTGTCATCGCTCCTTTTAAAAAAGAGAAAAAGAAACCGACCGCCCACACCCCTATGTAAATAGCAAGGCTGTATGCGCCTCACGGCGGATACAGCCTCTTTCGTCATTTACCTAAAAAACACTATTACCTTTTGTATATTTTCGCTACTGTATGTGCAGTATAATAAATACTAATCATACAATATTGCGTTTCGTTCCACAAATATACGCTTTCCATTTTAAATGTGCAAAATATTTTCGTAAAACTGAACATTTTTAAGGACATTATTACGGATTTTGCGTAAAATCCCCACTTTTCCATTCTTTTTTTAAGAAACTGTTTCAGTCTTTTCCTTTATGGACGTGTTGTCCGTGTCCGGCAGTTTCATACCCAGCACGGGCTTGCCGGCAGGCAGGCCGTTTGTTCGTCTGACATCTATTTTGCCCCCTCCATTGTCATTAGCACCTAGCAGAAGCTCCCGTTGATGCTAATAAATGGTTACAAAAGGCAAGTATTCATCGAAAATACTTGCACGCCCCCTTTTAAAGAGCTATCTTTGTATTGGATTTAAAAGAATAGTAATAATCGGTCTCCGAAAGGCGGAGGCCACAAGACGTAAAAAAAGATGGACAACAACAAAATGATTAGCATGCTGAAGTATCAGCTCAAGCGTTATCAGGCTATGGGTAATGGTGTAAAATGTCAGAGCCTCCGCAGCCAGATTAACAAGTTACAAACAATCGGACAATTCAATATGGCCAACTAATACAATAAGTGCCGTATTTAAATAACCTAATCACAGCAGGAACGAAGTTGCCAGCAAAGGCGCTTCGTTCCTGCTTTTTTTGTATCTATTTTCTTGTGCTCAGTCATAAAAGCGTGTGGTAAAACTCAACAACGCATCCCGGGTTTCAGACAGGTCTACCTGACTTACTTTCTGTTGTAACACCATGTCAAAGAACGCTGAATGAATAAATAAGGAATATTGTTTTTTCATCCGTTTAGGCTAATATGCAGCTTATCAATGCTGCAGTGTTGCCTTTATTGTGGTTGCAAAGATACAACAAGTACAAGCCGAAATCCAAATTTTTGGAGCACCTAATATCGCACCTCGATATTTTTCAGCCTCTAAAAAAGTGTCTGAATCTCCTGATTTACAGTATTTTCAGCATACTTTTTACAACGTACAAAAAAATGAAATCGGGATATAACATTTTATCTCTTGCCGATTATCAAAATGTACGATTCAGCTATGTTTTGCCTCACCCAAATGCTACAGCCACACACATTTTTGCTACTGACCCATCCATAGAACTCGCACACTAACCCCATCAAAAAAGGTTCAAGCCACTCGCTATGAGTGAACTTGAACCTTTTTTGTTTGAATTCTTTGTGAAGTGCCTTAGCCAATCAACGACCGCGCTGATAGGTTATTTCGTAAAAGCACGGATATACGTTAGCCGAAGCATTGGCCTGACCTTGCGAACTTGGAACAATCAAACGCACATGAGCCAGCGTACCATCGTCAACGCGCGAAAGGTTGATGTACGACAGCGGAACAAGCCATCCTGGAGGAACTGCAGCCGAGTTGTACAGATTGAACATCATTCCCTGTACGAAGCTGGCAGAGAAAGTGCCAAGCGTATTCGTGCAAGTCATTACGTCCGGCACCATTTCGCTGGAAGCCAACTGGTTTGTCGACTGGATACTGTCGGTCGAAATATTAAACTCAGTATATCGCGTCAGAATACGTTCTGAATCGCCATCTTCCATTCTTTTGCCTTTACCCTTTTGAAGTATTTGCATATACACGCCCGTATTCGAAAAATAAACGTATTCGTTTTTCGAAACATCGGTGGTTGAATCGTTCTGATAAAATTCGCTTTCTGAAATCACCTTGATGTCACCGGGCACATTGAGCAGATACTCACCCGACTCATCATCTTTTACCTGAACACCCGACTTGATGAAGGCTTTAATCTGCTTCGACTCACGTTTACGCTTGTCAGCATAAGTTTCATCGTCGTCGCAAGCCTGAAACAGGGTGCAAAATGTCAGCAATAACAGAGGTAGGAATAATAAGTTGCGTTTCATTCGTGTGAAAGGGGATATAATAAATAGTTTGTTTTGCATCAGATAGTCACGGCAAAAATACTAATTTTATTGCACTCATGTGACGGATACATCTAAAAAAACGACAAACAGCATTTTTTAAGACAAAAAGCGCATAAAAAACTGCGAAAGTAACTTACATCCGACCCTTGGGAACGTTGCAAGATACTTTCGCAGTAAACGTTTAGGCTATTTGAATGCTTTATCAAACAGCTATTGCCTGATTGAAATTAAGCCTCAGGATCGGGAGTAATGAGTTTGTAACCCTTGCCGTGAATGTTGATAATCTCCACATTCTCGTCGTCCTTGAGGTGCTTACGCAACTTCGTGATATACACGTCCATCGAACGCGCATTGAAGTAATTATCATCAATCCAGATGGTTTTAAGGGCATAGTCACGCTGCAGAATTTCGTTAGCGTGTGCGCAAAGCAAGCTCAGCAATTCGCTTTCCTTCGTAGTAAGTTTGGTCTGGTTTTCGCCACGAGCCAAAATTTGCTTCTGCGTGTCGAAAGTGAACGAACCAATCTTATAGTGCGTACGGTTACGGTTCTTTTTACCGCGAACACGACGCAAAATAGCTTCAATACGGAAAGTCAACTCTTCCATAGAGAAAGGCTTAGTCAGGTAGTCATCGGCACCCAGACGGAAACCTTCGAGAATATCATCCTTCAGCGTCTTTGCCGTAAGGAAGATGATAGGCGTTTCCTCGCTAATCTGGCGAATGTCGCGTGCCAGGCTGAAACCATCCTTCTTAGGCATCATCACGTCGAGCACACAAAGGTCATACTTGTTCTGCGTAAATGCCTTGTAACCAGCTTCGCCATCGGGGCAGAGTTCCGTATCGTAACCCTTAGCCTGCAAATATTCGCGCAGCAACATACCCAAGTTTTCATCGTCCTCGCAAAGGAGTATTTTCATTTTTTCTTCGTTCGTCATCATAATCATTCGATTTTTAATATATTATTTTTATTATTTACAGTTTAAAGTTGACCAAAGGTGAAGCAGCCCACATCTATTCAAGCAACCTCAATCCTGCCCCATGATAGGCAACGAAATGATAAACTTCGTACCTTTGCCAAGTTCGCTTTCAGCATGAATGGTTCCGCCCAATGCCTTAACCACATTGTGTACGTATGCCAAGCCCAAGCCAAAGCCCTTCACATCGTGGCGGTTGCCAGTATGCACGCGATAGAACTTGTCGAAAATCTTTTTCAAGTCATCGCGTTTAATGCCGATACCATTGTCTTCGATAGCTATTACCATCCGGCCCGACTCGTTGTAAGTAGACACAAAGAGCTGCAAGTCTCGATCAGGAGCCTTATACTTCACCGCGTTATCCATCAAGTTGAATATCACATTGGTAAAGTGCATTTCATCGACAAACACAATGCTATCATCCGCATCGAGGTGCGTATCAATCGTTCCTCCCGTAGCTTCAACTTTCAGTCGGAAAGTATTAACCGTATCCTGTACCAGCAAGTTTGCATCAAGTTCTTTACGCTTAAAAGTGGCAGCCTTACGGTCAAACATCGACATTTGCAGCACCTTCTCCACCTGAAAGCGCAGTCGCTTGGTTTCATCTACGATGACACCCGATATATGGTTAAACATAGCCTCACTCTTGCCCACCGACGGGTCACGCAGCATTTGCGCAGCCAGCGAAATGGTAGAAATGGGCGTTTTGAACTCGTGCGTCATGTTATTGATAAAGTCGTTCTTTATCTCCGACAAGCGTTTCTGCCTGAAAATCGTGTAAATCGTAAAGATAAAGATGATGAGCAATATCAGCGTAAAGATGATAGCCGGAATCATGAACTGCACCGAAGCAAACAGATACTTCTGCATTTCGGGGAAGTGAATGTAAAGCAAACCGGTCTGTGCCAGCGGGTCGTTAGGGTAAAGTTCCTGACGATAAGCATTCTCCTCACCTTCAGGCTGATAGTCAGCACATCGATACACCTCGCGTCCGTCCGAAGTCGTTACATAAAAGTGATAGTCGATGTTGATACCGTTGCTTCGCAGCTCAGCTCGCAAGTCACTGTCGAGTTTTCGAAAGTCGATGCGCTCTGCCAAGGGTTTGTCGCTCGCCTTATATAATATGGAGTAAACCACTTCATTGAGCAATGCTTTCTGATTGATGAAGCGTTTGCGCACCGAATCGCGCACAGACTCGCTCACAGAGTTGGCATTCAGATTATCCAGGAATATACCCTTGGTCACATTCACCGGAATGCTGGTGTGAGGCGTAGGCTTGCGCACGGCATGGGGGTGCGCCATGTCGAGCGAATCGGGCATACCCGATGCATGTTGATGGAATTGTTCTTCAAGTCCCTGTTTGGTTTCCTCCAATTCCAGGTTGCGAGCTGTTTGATAAAGACTCCGGGTAACGGACTCGTCAAACTGCTCCTTGCGCATATTTATGACTTCCTTTAAATATTTCGTTTGCAGGAAGAGCAACGTGATGAACGAAATGCCTATCACGATGGCTATGGTCCAAATCGTTGATTTCTTCATGACCACAAAAATACGTTGATTTTAAGCATTGCCTTCATATAGAGATTGTTTTTAAGGCTAAACTGCAAAAAATTAACTACGATGCAGCGTTTTACTTATTAAAATCACAAGTAGAACGCTACATCGTAGTTACAAATATTTTTTAAAAGAATCTTACCTCAAATCAGGGAACACCCGCAACTTGTTTTTGGCCGAAGAACCCAGCGTCAGGACGCTTACCTTCACTCCAGCCGCAAGAATCAAACTCCTCGCACAGGCTTTGAGCGTACTGCCAGTAGTAATCATGTCGTCAATCAGGAGCAGGTGTTTACCCCGTATATCGGCAGCATTCACCACCCGGAATATGTCCTTCACATTTTCCTGACGTTCATAGGTTTGCAAGTGCGTTTGCGTCGGATTATCGGCCGCCCTGATTACCGACTTCGTATCAATGGGTATGCCGGTTACCAAACTTACGCCATAAGCCAGTCGCTCACTCTGGTTGTAACCTCGCTGTTTGAAACGGCGCTTCGACAAGGGGATGGGCACCAGCAAATCGATACCATCGAAAAAGCCGGTATCCATCAAATCTTCGGCCATAAGTTTACCATAGGCCACAGCTATGTCGGGTCGATTATGGTATTTAAAATCAAAAAACAGGTTGCAAGTATTGGTTTGCGGATAATAGTACAGATAGCTGTTGGCACGCTGCGTCATTACCACATCGTCCCACATGATGCGTTCAATGATATTGTTCCGCTGTCCTTTGATGCGTGTCAAAGGCAACTTAAGCAAACACTGCACGCATGTGTGTTCCTCGTTACTTCGCAGACGTTTACCGCACACACAGCAAAATCTGGGAAGAAAGGTACTTCGCAAACTTTGCAACACTTGCCGAAGGCGAATTCGAAATTTCATGGTTCATTCACAGTTTGCGGCTACTCACCGCCCTAAGCTGCAACTCTTTGTCACTGGCGGCGAAAATCCATTTCATCGGGCACTTTAACCAGCTTGCGGCCCACTGCCTTGCGCAGGGCATTGCCATTGACCGTACGCAAATGATAAACACTGTCGGACACTTGTTCAAACTCAATATTTTGCGAGTCGGAACCAATGTCATTACTGAAACGCAGAAGGGCCTTGTTCCCCTTTATTTCGTGCTTTATCAGCATCCAGGTACCATAAATGCCCTGGTGCATATATCCATGAACGTTGCCCAAGAACTCGGAACCCGGCACAAACAAATTTTCCTCGTACAAATTCAGGTGCAGGTGCACGCCCAACTCCTTACTGAAAAAGTGGCCTTCAAACGGACGCTGAGCAGCTACGACTGAGCTGTCGTTTCTGTGGCATAGATGATGTGCTGCCGTCGCAATGCCGGAAGCATTAGTCGGCCGAAGCAGCCCTGTCAAACGGTTATGACTTGCCGCAGTTGCAGTGATGCCGAACAGCAGCATGACTGTGCAAAGGGCTGTGAATAAACAACAAGTTTTTCTCAACATGATTTTTTAAAAAAAATCACGTCTGCTTGTTTCCCAACCGTTAGGTAAATACCCCAACGAGCTGAGAAACAAACAGACGCTGAATGAAAATGAATTATTCTTCGTCGTCGAAATTGGTTCGTAATATCATGGTTGTAGCCCCAATGGTGATAATGTCGCCATCGTTGATAACCACGCGATCTTTGTCACCGAGAATTTCGTTTTGCAGGAAAGTTCCCGTGTTCGACGGAGCATCGCGCAAAATAAACTGCACCTGGCCGTTTGCCTTCACGCGCACAGTTACGATGCAGTGTGTGGTATCGATGCTGGGGTCAACGGTTTTAATGGCAGCATTAGCCTTAGTTCCCTTCACATATCTGCCTACCACATTTTCCCCTGCATAAAGTGGAATTTCCTGTTTGAAATGAAAGGCATTTTCAATCACAACCAATTTGCCGCGTACGGGTTCTTCGGGTTCCTCGTCAGTCGGTTCATCAGCGGGTTTAGGTTGCGGCATACGAATTTTAAACTGTTTATTACAAGCCGGACATACAAACACGAGAATGCGACCGGGTTCGTAATTAGTTTCGTCAAATTGTATAGCTTCGTCACATTTAGGACAGCGGATGCGTTTCATATCGTGGAATTTATTAGGAATGAAGTGAAAGCGAGAATATAAAGGTTTTCAAATGCGAGTACTTATAGAAGTCGTCTAAACTTTTCTGGCGAAGATTTGATTTGGAGATTTATCTCTTCTAAATTCAATCTTCACCTTTCTTTTTGGCCGTTTTTTGACCTTTCATCAGTCGTGTAGCTCGCTACACTCCTTCTTCAAGGCCCAAAAACGCCTCTAAAATTAAGGCAAATCTTGAAATTCATAAAAGTTCAGACGACTTCATAAAGAAAAAATAGGAATTAGGATGAGTGCTCACTCTGTTTGTCCTAATTCCTATTTTAACTTCAGCACCCAGGCATCTGCAAAGGCTTTGTGTTTTTTGAATTGCTGCAAGGCGTGTTGAGCTTCGGTTTCGGTAGCATAGTGTCCGTTAATCACTCTGACCATCCGCCCATTCACATAAAGATCTGCATGTTTAAAGCCCTCGTCTTTCAGTTTTTGCACATACTTTTCAGCACTCTGTTTCGGTACAGCACTGGCCAACACCAAGGTAAACTTTCCTGTCGGCTTTGCAGCAACTGCTACAGGCTGTTTCGAAGTCGTTTCAGTTTTCGAAGCAGTTGGTTCTGCTGCCGAAGTTTCAGTCGTAGCCGGAACAGACTTCGGTTCAGCCACCGGAACGGGTTTTGGAATGATTGTCTGACTGTTCGTCTGTACGTTCGAGAACAGCTGCTCGTAAACTACGGAAGCTGCCTGCGTATCAACCGACGTAGAGTTCGACACCGGAGTAGCCCACACAAAGTAGAAGAACACAGCCACCACGGCAGCAGCAGCATAATTCACAATTTCGCGACTGATGCTGATGGTGTAATTCTTTTCAGTACGCTTCACCTGGAGTTTCTTTTGACGCTCGGCAGGCTGTTCGCCGTCAGCAGCATTGTTGGCTTTTGCATCCCAACGCTTCAAGGAAAGCGAATCCAAACCGTAAAGTTCGGGCGACACCACTCCAGCCTTGCAAGGCGTGAAGTTATACTGTTCGCCAATACCCATGCTGAGTGTACCGATTCCCGACAATTCGTACTCGCCTTTTTCCTGCAGTTCTTCCTTCAGCTCGCGCACTGCACTGTCAATGAGTTTGAGCGTATCAGGATACGAAGTGCCATAGGCTTTCATGTACGATTGAACGAGCAACCCGTCGTTCAAAACGAGCTGCTGATTAAAGCCCACACTGCGATAGGGCGGCAAAAAGAGGAATTCTTCCTCAATTCGGCGCGCAGGCACATACTGCGTAACAAATCCGCCTAAACCGGGAACTATTACGCAGTCATGATGTAACAATAAGCTTTCAATATGTCGAGAGAGTTCAATCATACTGCAAAGATAAGCCTTATTTTTCAATTCTAAAAATCCAAAGATAAGTTTTTGAGCAGGAATCGGCAGTGTGTGTTTGACGATTTGTCGGGAAACGGCGCCGAATGCAGCGATTGAAATGGTTTTCATGCTGTCATTTTGAAGAATGCAAGGGGCTATTCCTTGCAAAAAACATCAACAGAATGAAGGGCAAAAGCGCAAATACTATGGCAATTTTAACTTCATGCCTAAGTGAATATTATTGGCATCCTTGATTTTGTTGTGCTTCATGATGGCTGACACCATGCGGTCGCTTCCGTAATATTTACGGGAAATAACCGACAAATTATCGCCACGTTTCACCACATGAAATGCGGGACGTTCAGTTTTTTTGTCTGTTGCTTCGTTAGCCGTTTCCTTAGGCTGTGCTTCCGTCTTTTCACGGGCATGCTGCACCGTATCGGCTGCACCATCCGCTGTTTTGGCAGCAAGTTTCGCCGTATCAGCTGCCATTTGCTTGGTTTTTACGCTGTCGGCACCATCCATGTCCACTTTGCGGGCCAGTGCTGAATCAGCTGTTGCAGCAAGGCTTACAGCCGGATGATTCACACCCATCACCTTGTCGAGATAGGTGTAGCTACACGGACAAAGCACGCGGTAATAGCCGGCAAAATAGCACACAGTCATGATGAGCAGCTGACAGAGCAGGAGCATCGAAATTTTCCACCAGTTGCGTTTGCGTCTGGAGGGTACTTCGACATAAGTGTAGCCCATGTCGGCTGATTGGTGAAAGGCTTTATCATCGTCGGTATGCGACGAAATGGTTCGGGGCACGGTGACTTGAATTTCTTCCTCTGCACCATCAGCATCTGCCGTATCATTGTGTTCGGCAGTGTGTGCCTTATCAGCAACCATTTGTTGAACTGTTTGGTGATTATCGGACGAATCGGCTTCCTCATTGTCGTCGTCAATCATGACCACACTGGTTAGTTCCACCCCATTGGCAGCAGCGTTGTCGGCTTCGGCAGGCTGATTGTGTTCATCGCCCTCGTTACCGTTTTCAATGGGCTGCGGACATCCTGCTTCAACTTCTTCCAAACCGTCTTCTTCGTCAGCCGCTTCATCGTTAAGCGATTTATCAGCAGCCGCCGGTGCATCAACCGGTGCAGATTTATCCGAAGCCTCCTCCTCGTCGGTTTCATCTTCAGCCTCATCAGCCGAATCGTCGGCATTGTCAGGATTCAAGTCGTCATCCTCTTCCTCTGTCAAATCAGTATCATCGGCATCTAAGTCGGCCTCGTCTTCCTCGGCACTCATTTGCTGGTCGATTTCTTCAAACTCCGACACATCCGTATCGTCGCTCAAATCAACCGATTCAAAGTGTGCAAACGGACGGTTTACCAACTCCTTCATAGCGGTGTCGGGGGTAAAAGAAATCTTGGTATGTCCGCTGATAAGAAAACGCTCTCCTGTATTGATATTGACACTGTCGCGTTCACTGACAGCCACCAGTTTAAAGGTACCGAAGCCTTTGATTTTTACAAATTTATCTTGAAACAGACCATCTTCGATTACTTCAAAGAAGCAACGTACAAAGTTGTCTGCTTCGCGTTTTCCCAAGCCTTCGCGCAAGTCCAGGAAATCGGCCAAATCCTGCAGGAGTATTTTTTTCTTCATCAGCTTACAGGGGGGATTATTTCAATTTTTCCTTGAGCACGGCACTGGGTTTAAAGGCCAGCACCAACTTTGGCGGAATCAATTTTCGTTGTTTCGTTGCAGGGTTCACTGCGATGCGCTCTTTCTTTTTCTTTACTTCGAACTGTCCGAATCCTTGTACAGAAAGCGACGTATCAGCATCAAGCCGTTCGGCAAATTCGCCAATCAGTGTCTGAGTTGCTTTCTGCACGGTTTTTGCATTCATACCTGTGCGAAGTGCCAGCGCATTCAAGAAATCTTTATTATTCATGGGCAGCAAGTTCACCGAAGAGGTCAAATTCTGTTGATTCGGTAATCGTTACCTGGTAGAAGCAGCCAATCTGAATTTCGGGGGCATGATTAGCGGGTATCAGTACTTCGCAGTCAATTTCGGGCGAATCCATTTCGGTGCGTCCCACAAAGTAATCGCCTTCGTGGCGGTCAATAATCACACGGAACGTCTGTCCCACTTTTGCTTCAGATATTTCGGTCGAAATGCTCTCCTGCAAAAGCATAAGGTCGTTCAGTCGGCTTTCCTTCACCTCCTCGGGTACATTGTCTTCGTAGTTCAATGCGGCATACGTGCCTTCTTCCTCGCTGTAAGCGAATGCGCCCATACGCTCAAAGCCTACCGCACCGACAAACTCCATGAGTTCGTTGAAGTCTTCCTCCGTTTCGCCGGGGAAACCTACCATAAGCGTGGTGCGCAACGTGATGCCGGGCACTTCCTCGCGGATTTTTGCTATCAAATCGAGCGTTTCCTGCTTGGTAATGTGGCGCTGCATGCGCTTGAGCATGTGGTCGGAAATGTGTTGGAGGGCTATGTCGAGATACTTGCACACATTGTCGTGTTCGCGCATTACGCGGAGCAAATCCATGGGGAAATGCGTGGGATAAGCGTAGTGCAGACGAATCCATTCGACACCGGGAATTTCGGCCATGCGCTCAATGAGTTCGGGCAAACGCTGTTCGTGATACAGGTCGATACCGTAATACGTCAGTTCCTGGGCTATAACTTGGAATTCCTTTACGCCTTCTGACACCAAACGGCGTACTTCGTCTAAAATTTCCTCCATCGGACGGCTCACGTGCTTACCCGTAATAATGGGTATGGCACAGTAAGCGCAACTACGGTCGCAACCTTCAGATATTTTCAGATAAGCATAATGCTTCGGCGTGGTAATTACACGCTGCTGAAGGGTTGCCGTGTTGTACTCGCTATGAAGGTCGTTGAGCAATTCTTTCCAGTTGAACTTACCATAGAATTTATCGACCTGCGGAATTTCCTCGCGCAGTTCGTCAATGTATCGTTCCGACAGGCAACCCATTACATATACGGCTTTGAGCAAACCTTCTTCTTTTTGCTCGCAAAGCTCCAGAATCATATTGATACTTTCTTCCTTTGCATCTGCAATGAAGCCGCAAGTATTGATTACTGCAATGTCGCCGTGCGTGTTATCGGGATTGTGATACACTTCAAAGCCATGTTCCTTGAACTGGTTAAGCAGTTGCTCTGAATCAACGAGATTCTTTGAGCATCCCATGGTTATAATATCTACGGTACGCATTTATTTCGAATTTATATAGATTGTTTTGACCTTGCTGACAGCGTTGCCTGGCAGCGTGCGCTGTGTGAGTTTGTGATGAGCTTATCTGCTAATTCAGATGCTTTGACCCTGGAAAAGCGATTCCACGAATTCGCGGCGATTGAAAGGTTGCAAATCTGTCATTTTTTCGCCCAGACCGATGTACTTAACGGGCACTTGCAGCTGATGTGAAATGCCGATAACCACGCCACCCTTGGCTGTGCCATCGAGTTTGGTAATGGCCAGGGCCGTAACTTCGGTGGCTTTGATAAACTGTTTAGCCTGTTCGTAAGCATTTTGTCCGGTACTTCCGTCAAGCACGAGCAGCACCTCGTCGGGGGCAGTAGCATCCACCTTTTGCATTACCTTTTTAATTTTGGTCAGCTCATTCATCAAGCCGATTTTATTGTGCAAACGTCCGGCGGTGTCGATAATAACGACATCAGCATCATTGGCTTTTGCCGAGCTGATGGTGTCGTAGGCCACACTGGCAGGATCGCTACCCATTTGTTGCTTAACAACGGGCACACCAACCCGTTCTCCCCAAATTACGAGTTGTTCAACGGCTGCTGCACGGAACGTATCGGCTGCACCGAGTACCACTTTCAATCCGGCTTGTTTAAACTGGTAGGCCAATTTACCGATGGTTGTGGTTTTACCCACACCATTCACACCTACCACCATAATCACGTAAGGCTTTTTGTTTTGCGGAATGTCGAAACCTTCTACATCGTCATTACCGCTTTTGGTCAGCAATTCAGCAATTTCTTCTTTCAAAAGGGTATGCAATTCACTGGTGCTGACGTATTTATCGCGTGCCACACGTTCTTCAATGCGACGAATGATATCGACGGTCGTATCAGCGCCCACATCTGAGGTAATGAGAATTTCCTCAAGGCGGTCTAATACTTCATCATCAACTTTCGATTTTCCGGCAATGGCACGTGTGAGTTTGCCAAAAAAACTGGCTTTGGTTTTTTCCAAACCCGCATCCAGCGTTTCCTTCTTTTCTTTTTTTGAAAAAATGCTAAATAAACCCATGTGTTAATGTTATTATGTTTGCTGTTACAGGGCTTTTCATTTCGCATTGTCCGCCCTTCCGTTTATTTTAAAACCCGGCACAGCAAAAAAATATTTATGTTTTTGCAAACTTACAAAAAAACACTGAAATACAAGCTATCAATCAGCTAAATATCTACGTTGCAAACGCCCTTAGACAGTGGTACTACAAAGCTGTTGCAAAGCATTGACAGGCTGCATTTACAGAGCATTCGGAAGATAATGTAAATAAAAAACCTCTCATACCGCATAAGTATGCAGTACAAGAGGCATATTACATTATCGTGTACGACTACGACATCGAAAGATGACCAATAGTCAGACAATTCATCAATGTGTCAGATTAGTTCTTGAAGAAGTCTTTAACAGCTTCGTTGGGCACCATCTGTTCATCGAAAATGTAAGCACCAGTTTTGGGGCTCTTCACCATCTTAATGACCTTGGTGTAAGAACGTCCGTCAGTTTTACCTTCCTGGAGCGTTGCGACTGTTTTCTTTGCCATGGTTTATCTGGTTTATTTAATTTCTTTGTGGATGGTCATACGTTTGAGGATAGGGTTGTATTTCTTCAACTCCAAACGCTCGGGAGTGTTCTTGCGGTTCTTCGTCGTGATGTAACGAGAAGTTCCGGGAAGTCCACTTTCTTTCATTTCAGTGCATTCGAGGATAACCTGAACGCGATTGCCTTTAGCTTTCTTTCCAGCCATTGTATTCTACGTTTTATCCGATTACTTTAATATTTTTCCAATCGCAATATCCTTTGGCTACGGCGCTGTTGAGAGCGGCATCCAAGCCAATTTTGTTGATCAGGCGCAAACCTGCAGCGCTGATACGGAGTACGATCCAGCAATCCTGCTCAACATAGTAGAATTTCTTAGTAAACAAGTTTACGTCAAACGAACGCTTTGTGCGGCGCTTCGAGTGCGAAACGTTGTTGCCAATCATGGCCTTCTTTCCTGTAATTTGACAAATCTTAGACATTGCTTTCGCTTTGTTTCTGTTGTATATGAAATGCGTTAGGACATGTACTATTCTCTCGCCATTGGGGTTTCAGAAGTTGTTGTTGCGTAATCTTGGGGTGGTATTCTTATATTAACCCAATGCGGATGACATTCCTTTTACGGGGTGCAAAATTACAACATTTTTGTGAACTAACAAAACTTACCTCACTTTTTTTTGCTGATAATCAAAAATAATCAAATACATAATGGCAATTTATAGCTATCGTAAGATTCCCGATAAGCCTCAACCCCACCCTCCGCTGCGCTCACTCCGAGGTAACTGTTAATTGTAGAGCTATGCCATAAGCTAAATTATATCAACAATCCATTCTGTTTTTTGTGCTTACATTCCCTCTTTCTGAACACAATCCGGCTTATCTCCCAATTTTTATCCGCGATTGTCGGATTTAGTTCCGAGCTTGTTGAAATTAGTTCCGTGCTTGTTAAAATTAGTTCCGAGCTTGTTGAATTTTCTTCCGAGCTTGTTTCAACAACCTTGGAACTATTGAAAATCAGCGTTTTCAAAATCGCAACAACAACAGACATTGTTGGGCTTGCTCCGTCAGTTTATGCAAGTAGAAGCAGTACTTACTTTTTTGATAATATTAAGATAGTTGTTAATATCGAATCTCGAAAAACGATGAAACTGCAAACGGAGAGCATACCGAATACATTAAACACACCCAAAGAACAAGAAAAGGCATTACGGTTAGGTTCATGACGAAGAACACAACGCTTTCATGGACTTTAAATTCCAAAATCGTTTTCGCCCAAAAAGAGGTTGACAAGAAACATACAAAAAAACGAGTAGGGGCTAAACAGCAAGCTTAAGCTGTTTAACGCCTACTCGTTTTTATGAGTTTCGAGATAAAAATGAAGTCGTCTGAACTTTTATGAAATTCAAGATTCGCCTTAATTTTTGAGGCGTTTTTGGGCCTTGAAGAAGGAGTGTAGCGAGCTACATGACTGATGAAAGATCAGAAAACGGCCCAAAATAAAGGTGAAGATTGAATTTAGAAGAGATAAATCTCCATATCAATCTTCGTCAGAAAAGTTTAGACGACTTCTATATCGAGTTGAAGGGTCAGGATTTATTCAGCAGCACCTTCTTCTTCGGCCTTGATGAAGTCGAGCAGCATGTGCATGGCTACTGAAGTGGCAGACGAAAGGTTCATGTCGCGACCATTGTCTTCTTCAATCATGCGCGTTACGATATTTCCTTCGTGACCAACGGCAATCCAGATAGTGCCGACGATAACGCCCGATTTACCACCGTCCGGGCCGCCGGGGCCTGCATAACCGCTGATAGCTACGGCGTAATCAGTGCCGAAAAGTTTGTTTGAACCCACTACCATTTGGCGAACTACTTCTTCGCACACGGGAGTTTGTTCTTCAATTACCTGGGCATCTACGCCAAGGATATTGGTTTTTACCTCATCGGCATAGCAAATCAATCCGCCTTTGTAGTAGTTTGAGCTACCGGGAACAGCGGTAATGACGCTGGCGATGCGACCTGCTGTGCAGCTTTCGGCCGTTGAGAGCGTTTTGCACTCGCGCCACAGAATTTCATTGATGTCTTTACTTACAAGTTTCAGGTCTAAATCCATGCTTAATAGGGTATTTACGGGTATATATTATAATGTAGTTCGTGAATAGGCAGGTTTGTCGATCGGACAGAAGTCGGCATCCTGGTATTTGAAGTAGCCAGTAATGGCTATCATGGCTGCATTGTCGGTGGTGTACGAGAATTTAGGAATGTAAATGTTCCATCCTTTTCGTTCGGCGCGTTGCTTGAATGCTTCGCGCAGTGCGGTATTGGCCGATACGCCGCCCGAAAGTGCCACATGCTTGATACCGGTTTGCTTCACAGCCAAGTCGAGTTTCTTCATGAGAATGTCGACAATGGTTTTTTCGAGCGAGGCAGCGAGGTCTTCTTTGTGGTGTTCCACAAAGTCGGGGTCAAGTTTCACTTGGTCGCGCAGGAAATAGAGGAAGGAGGTTTTCAGTCCGGAGAAACTATAGTCTAAACCTGCGATGTGGGGTTTACTGAAAGTGTAGGCCTCGGGATTGCCCTGACGTGCCAGACGGTCGATAATCGGTCCGCCAGGATAGCCAAAGCCCATTACCTTTGAACATTTATCCATGGCTTCACCGGCGGCATCGTCGATGGTTTGTCCCAGAATTTCCAAATCATTGTAGGCATTTACCTTAACAATTTGTGAATTACCACCGCTCACCAACAGACACAGGAAGGGATAGGGAGGCACTTCGTTCTGTTCGTCGGGCGTTTGAATGAAATGGGCCAAAATGTGACCTTGCAGGTGATTGGCCTCGATAAGGGGAATGCCCAGAGCGGTGGCGAGACCTTTGGCAAAGGACACGCCGACGAGCAGTGAGCCCATCAGACCGGGACCAAGGGTTACGGCTACGGCCGAAAGTTCTTCTTTCGTCACTCCGGCCTTTTGCAATGCCACATTCACCACCGGCACAATGTTTTGCTGATGGGCGCGCGATGCCAACTCGGGCACTACCCCACCATACAGTTCGTGAACCGACTGGCTGGCTGTTACGTTGCTAAGCAACAAACCATCGCGCAGAACGGCAGCTGAAGTATCATCGCAACTCGATTCTATTGCAAGAATTGTTGTCATAAATGTTGTTTTCGTGATGCTAAGGGGTCATACTGGAAACGCAATGCACTGCCGGCTGGCAGCCCGCGTAATTCGGCTTCAGATGTACCCGTTTTAATGCGTAAGAATTTCAAGACCATTTTCGGTCATCAGGAAGGTGTGTTCCCACTGTGCCGAGGGCAGTTCATCTTCGGTCACTACGGTCCAGCCGTCTTCTTCGTCGATAAACACGTCGCGGTCGCCCATGTTAATCATGGGTTCGATGGTAAATACCATGCCGGGAACGAGAAGCATGCCGTGATGACGGGTGTTATAATGATTCACTTCGGGTTCTTCGTGAAACTCCAGTCCGACTCCGTGTCCGCAGAGTTCGCGTACGACGGTAAAACCGTTTTTGCGTGCGTGCTTTTCGATGGCCTTGCCGATATCGCCGACAAAACCCCAGGGTTTGGCTGCTTCGGCACCAATTTGCAAACATTCCTTGGTTACGCGCACGAGCTTTTCTTTTTCGGGAGTGGTTTGGCCGATGATAAACATACGCGAGGCATCGCTGTAATAACCGTCGAGAATGGTGCTAACGTCTACATTGATGATGTCGCCTTCCTCCAGTATTTCATATTCTGAAGGAATGCCGTGACACACCACCTCGTTGATGCTGGTACATACGCTCTTGGGGAAGCCTTCGTAGTTGAGCGGTGCGGGAATGGCACCGTGACTCACCGTATAATCATAAACGAGTTTGTCGATGTCGGCCGTGCTCATGCCGGCGTGTATTTCGCATTCAATCAAATCGAGCACACCGGTGTTCACTTCACCCGAACGACGAATGCCTTCAATTTGTTCGGGGGTTTTTATGAGTTCGCGCGTAGGCACAAGTTCTCCGCGGTTTTGGTAGCTCAATATGCGTTTATCGAAGTCGGTAAGCTCATATCCTTGTGGCAGATGCCAATTTTTCTTTACTCTTTTCAACATAATAGATTTTTACATTACCTGTGGACTGCATATATTACCTTGCCGCATGGTTTGCCAATTCTATGGTTACTCCGAATTGCGGCAGTTGCGGGGCTGGCAATCCATCTTCGCCACTGCAAAGTTAGCGTTTGAGGTGCATAATGCAAAACGATTAGAGAAAGTTTTTCAAAATAGACTGATTGATTCACTTTTTGCAAGCTAACGGACTACACGGAATGAGCTGATAAGTTGTCGCGCCAAATGGAAATCTACTAACTTTGCATGATTGGGATAGGACGGCAGCACGGCAAAAAGTAAACAGCATAACGAAAAAACTCGTTGTACAACTTTAAAGAAGCTATACAACGAGTTTTAAATGAACGGGCAACAACTTGTGTGCACTCAATTCGAAAACATTTTTCATAAAGCGCAATGCCTTAGAAAAAGAACTGTGGACCAGGAGGGGCTCGAACCCTCGTCCAAACAGGGAAACAACATGCTTTCTACACGCTTATCGTTGACTTGATTTTCGTGTTTGGGCAAGACCAACGCCACCAACCCAAACCTTATCCTTTAAAATTTCACCTTGACTGCAAGGCCGGCCAAGGCTATCCCCGATTTATCTGCACCACCTGATCAAGACGCTTCGGAGCAAGAGCTCTTGGGTGATGTCTCGTTCCAGCACCTTGTGCCGGAATTAAGCCTCAATCTACTGTGCTTCGATTAGGCAGCGAGAGCAAACTTGTTTTCGCCAGTTAAATTGCTGAAAGCCGAGATTATAGTGCCCACTTTCAGGCGCACTGCGTGCTTACATACCATTCCGACCCGCTGTCAAATCCAATCTGGCCCGATTGGGAATTTACAACAAATCCCTGGTAGGTTTGTGCAAAATTACATCATTTGCACCGAACCTCCAAATTCTCCGGCCGTTTTTTACATTCTGACAGCGGCCAAGTGGTTATTCACCGGTAGCAAAATCGACACAAGCGCGTTCGCCGATGTGTTGCATCAACGCTACAGCTACGGCTTTGTGGGCGAGATGAACGGCGTAGGCTTTGACGTCGTCGAGGGTGTCGAAGGTTGAATCTAAGCAGATGTCCCACTTTTCGGCGGGATTGACGTTAAAGCCTACCTGCACCTGACGAATGAAAGGAATAACGGCGGGCAATGCCTCAATGCCTTGCTTGAAACTTTGAGCTGCTGCTTCGCGAACGGTGGGTTCTACGTCGTCGCGAAACTTAAACATGACAATGTGCTTAATCATGAGGTGGATGATATTTAAATAATTCTACGTTGACGATTGAGCTTTTGTACGCTACCTATCTATGCCTGAAGGCCTTGGTTTTCTGGATGTACTTTTTCTGAATTTCAGGACTACGAGGGGCATACCGCTTTATTTACGAGTTTTTGCCTTTGGTATGCACGAAATGGGCAATCATGTCGATCACACTTTTGTCCATTTCACCGGGCTGGGCATAATCGTCGGGCGTTGCCATGGCTGGAAGCTCGCGCATCAAATGATCGAGTCCGGTGAGCAAGACCATCTGTACGTGCGGATTATTGCTGACAGCTTGTCGCCAAAGTTCCAGGTCGGCTTCAGTCACTTGATAGTCGTGAGTGCCTTGCAGAAAGAGCATCGGTTTGTTTTTGAGTTTCTTTACTGCTTGCAGGGGGTCGTAGCTCTTTTGCATGGCTTTGTACTCGGGCGGAAAAACGTCGGTCATTTGTTTTACAAAGGAGCGGGCACGAGCTGCTGCCGAATCGGCTGAAAGTCCGGCGTGGATTGAAAGGTATTTTACTTGGTCGTAAAGCATTTCGTCGAACGGACGGGCGGCAGCTGCCATTCCTATCAAACCGGCAATTTTGAGTTCGGAACGCAGGGCGATACGAGGCATGAGGGTTCCACCCATGCTGTGACCTAACACATAAATTCGGTCGGTATCAATCTGAGGCAAACGGGCGGCCTGACGCAGTGCCTGAAGGGCGTCGTCGACGGTTTCGGTGTCGTAGTTGAGTATGCCTTTACTCACTTCTGCCGTGCGCTGAGCGTACACTTTGGTGCGCTTGTCATAACGTACGGTGGCTATGCCGCGTTGGGCAAGGGCGATGGCTAAATCGCGAAAGGGCTTGTTGGGTCCGAGAGTTTCGTCCATGTCCTGCGGACCGCTGCCATGTACGAGAATAACCACGGGCCATTGGGTTTGGGCTTGGGTTTTGCAGGGCATCATGAGTTTACCGGGCAAGCTCACGCCATTATGCTTTATGGTAAAGTCCTGTTCTTTGACATCGTCGGGAAGTGGTTTCACGGGCACTTCGGGCTGCATGTTGGGGGAGGCAGTCAGGGGGGCGGGAGTGAAACTTATGCCCGAAAGTTGACCTTGGGCATTGAACACAGCGCGATAATCGACACGCGCCTTTTCAAATTCAAGCAGACAGGTGGCTAATTCTAATCCGTCCTTGTGTTCGCGTTTCCATTCGTGCTGATTTTTTAATGCACCGGTTTGCGCGGTGAGTTGTCCCCATATTGTGCGAATGGATGAAGCTGGCAGTACGGCGCGTAATTGAGCATCGGCATGGGCCAGGAGGCTGTCGGCTTGTCCGGCTTTTACCCATTCCAAATGTTTGGCGGCCATGTCGGTGTATCGGTCGGCTTGCAGGGCAAAGGGGAACACGAAGAGAAAAAACAAGATAAACTGGCGTTTCATGGTTCTTTATGATTAAATAAAATAACTGATATTATTCATTCATGGCTCCACAATGCGGACAACGGCCCTTTCGGGGAATGGACCGACGGCATACACCGCAAAGTAAATGCGAGGGTTGGTGCAGCCAATACTGGCGTATGGCAAAATACCAATAGGCAAGTAGCAAGGGATAACCTATATATAAAGGTGTGGTGAGCGTAAATACCAGATAAAGCACTACGCATACGCCACCGAGCGAGGCTAAATAGGCCAGATTGTCGCCTAAATCGGGCTGACGGCGAATTTCATCGACCACGGCTACGGCTACAATGAGTATGCACCAGACTGAGGCCAGAAACAACGACATGATGAGGGGCAGGTTGGTATTGAGCGGATTGAGCGTAGGATAATAATAATACTCAACCCAGGTACTGGGCACAAAGCACTGAATACTGCCGTAAAGGGCGGCGGATGCACTGACCGTGAGGCAGAGCAAAGTGGGATAAAAACTGGGTATGTCGCGAAAGTGGACCATGCGGTAATGCTTGTGGCGAAAGGCTTGAATAAGGCCAAACAGCACTGCCAAACCTAAGAACAGCAGCACAAAACCGGTGGTGCGTCCGGAAAAATGATAAATGAACTTGGATATGGGGTCGTTGGGCACAACTTTGGCTAATAGGACTGATTCGCGAACCCAACCTTGGGTCAGTTGGTCGCGGGCTACTTTGACCCAAACGGAATCGACGGTATCGGCCGGGACATACTGTATGCGGGCCACTACCAAATCGTCGTGTTTGCGCACTTGGGGCATTCGCTGCGGGGAGATGGCATAGTCGGCCACGCCGATTTGGGGTGGCAGGGGACTAAGCTGCAAACTGTCGGTGGTTTGAAAGTTATAGCCTATCCAATAATGGTGACTGATGTAGAAGCTTACCGAATCGACTGCTCCTTCGCTGGCTTCGGCCCAATGGTCGGTTTGATTGGGGTGGGAATAGTAACACGAGGTGAGCAGCAATGCCGACATACACACAAGCATGCACCGAACTAAAAGACGAAATGGATGATACATAGGCTGAATGGGGGATTTTACGCGTAGCACTTGGGTTGGGGCGTCGAAATGAGGTGGAACTCTGCATTCTTGGGAATTAAGCAAATGCCCTTACACTATCTATAGAAAACTGACAAAGTATTCATACTTAACTTCAGAATTTACAGGACTACCTTATATCCCGATTTCACTTTATTACATCTGTGCAAAATGCACCGAAATGCCTATAAACAAAGGGCTGAGGGCACATCGACGGATACTGAAAACATTGGAGGTGCGATATCAGGTGCCGAAAAAAATTTGGTTTTTGAGGTGTTTGTGTTGTAACTTTGCAACGGCTAAATAGATGTTGAACCTTGGTTTAACTTCTGCTGATAGCCTCAACGGATGAAAAAACAAATATTCCTTATTTATTCAGCGTTCTTTGACATTTTGCTACCAAAGAAAGTAAGGCAGGTAGGCCTGTCTGAAACACCTTTGCGCAGACGCAGTTGCCCTCACGCTTTGTGCAACCGGGCTATGCTTACTCTGTGAGAACCTGCATTTCACAGCGGGCACAGTCGAAACGTAAGGGAAACTTACGACCATCGGGCAGACGCAGATATAAGGGGTCGGGCACTGAACGGTCGTTTTTTTTGCAAATGTTCAGTGCGTGACGTATGCAATGCTTACAGGTCATGATGACATTGCGACCCTTGGGCTGATTCAGTTCGAAGGCTTGCTCGATTGCACGTACGCCGTGATTGCTATAGAAGGCCTCGGCCAGGCGGTTTGATACGTTGGCGGTGAAGTCGAGCGAAGGAGGTAAAAGTTTACGGAGTTTTTCGTCGTCGGGGCGCACGGCACGGTCGGGCTGATAGCTAGCGCGATGAGTGCGCAACAGCGCATCGACGGTTTCGCGACGCCAACCGGCTAATACTGAGGCGGGCACAAAGCGATCGCCCACTGTCTGCACCTCGACTTGACGCGCCACGAAGCAGGTGTCGCCTAACTTTGAAAGCTGACGGATGACGGCTTCGCGCTGCGAGGTTTGGGCTACAGTGTGTTCGTATTCGAAAAAGAGCGATACGTGGCAACCTGTTTCGTCGGCCATATCGAGGGCATAACCCGAGGATACTTCGCGAAAGGCTATGTCTAAGGCTAATGTGCGTTTGGCGGTGGGTTTGGCAAGTGTTTTATCGAAGGCAAAGTCTAAACTGCGATGCAAAGTCACGCCTAAAGGTAGACGAGGCATGCGGTTCGGGAATATTTCATGGCCTTCGGCTTTGTTGACTCTAAAACCTTGCAATTTGCCGTCTGCTCCCACGAAGCATAGTCCGTCGCCGCCGACAATCGGGGCTGATAGATGGTCGGAGGGAATGAGCGTGAAACTTTGGCGACGTACGCGCTGCACCTGACCTACCACCGGGCCTACGGCCTTGGGGGTGGCAAAGGAATGTACAGGGGCTGCTGTGCGACCATGCAAAAAGTAGTTGGTGAATCCGCGGTTGAAACTGCGCGTGGCATCGGGGGTGAAAGTGAGTTGCGAGGTGCCGAACGAGGCACGGCGATAGGTTTCGGGACGACGACGGATTATTTTGTCGATTTCCTGACGATACCAGGCGGTTACGTTTTTTACATACGACACGTCCTTTAAACGGCCTTCAATCTTGAACGAGCGCACGCCGGCATCCATCATTTCTTCGAGCGAGGAGGTGCGGTTCATGTCGCGAAGGGAGAGCAAATGGCGGTCGGCCACAATGATGCGACCGTCGGCATCGACCAAATCGAAAGCCAGGCGGCAGAATTGGGCGCAACAGCCTCGATTGGCGGAACGGCCGAAACAATATTGCGAAGCATAGCAACGACCGCTGTAACTCACGCAAAGGGCACCATGCACAAAGGCTTCAAGGGGTACTTTCACGGCCTGAGCAATGCGGCGAGTATCGTCGAGGGTAGTTTCGCGGGCCAAGACAATCTGACGAAATCCGGCAGCTTCGAGCCATTGTGCTTTTTCGACAGTACAGTTATCCATCTGTGTCGAAGCGTGCAGGGCGATGGGGGGTAGCTTCATTTGCAGCAAACTCAAGTCTTGCACAATCAATGCATCTACTCCGGCACGGTACAAATCCCAAACCATTCGTTCTGCTGTGGCCAGTTCGTCGTTCCACAAAATGGTGTTGAATGTCACATAAATGCGTGCACCGAAGGTATGGGCAAAGTCGCACAGACGGGCAATGTCTTCGATTGAATTGCCGGCTGCTGCGCGGGCTCCGAAACCGGGTCCGCCGATATACACGGCATCAGCTCCGTGACGGATGGCCTCGATACCGCATTCTGCATTTTTGGCCGGGGCCAGCAGTTCTATGGGTTGGGGGGTGGATGTACTCTTCATAAAAAGGATGTTGGATTTCGTTGATTGCGTGCGTCAGTTTGTTTCGGCAGCCAACTGTCGGGCTGCGGCACGGGCCGGTTTTCCGGTTTCGGTAAGCGGCAATGCGTCTACGCGCAAATAGCGGCGGGGCACTTCGTAAGCATCGAGCTGCGAACGGCAATAGGCTTCGAGTTCCTCGGAACGGTCGGTTGATGCAACATAAAGTAGGGTTACGGTTTCGCCCAATCGTTCGTCGGGCGAGGCTGTGATTTGATATGGTACTCCGATTCCTGCCAGTTGGGCTTCGATTTGTTCGATACGGAGCTTGATGCCGCCTGAACAGATGACATTGTCGCGACGTCCCAAGAGTTTAAAACTGCCATCGGGCTGTATTTCGGCCAAATCGTTGGTTTCTAATCTTTCGTCGCAGACTTCGGGCGCATCAATGACCAATGTACCTTCTGCTGAAAGCGAAACGGTGACTCCCGGCAGCGGATGATAGGCATCTTGCGGCTCAGCACCATTCACACGGCGAAGGGCTATGTGCGAAAGGGTTTCGGTCATGCCATAAGTGCTCCACACTTCACCGGGGAAAGTGCGCAACCGGGCTTCGAGTTCAGGATTCAAGGCTCCACCGCCAATAATGAGGCAAAGGGTGCGGCGCAGCAACGAACAATCGTGGGGATGCTGCAAACTTTCATACACCTGCATGGGGGTGAGAGCGGCAAAGTCGGGGGCTTCGTGCAAACGGCGATAGGGACGCGAGGTGGGGGGAACAGCTATGATTTGCAACTGGGCGGCAAAGGCGCGCACCAGCATCATCTGCGCTGCAATGAATCGGAGGGGCATACATAGCAAGGCGGTATTGCCGTTTTGCAGTCCTAAAGCCTGAATCGTGGCACAGGCACTGTTCCACATTTTCACCTTTTCGGCGTACATGAGTTTGGGCTCGCCCGTACTGCCCGAAGTGTGTACGGGCATCGTGGGTTCATCGTTGAGCCATCGCTGGGTAAAATCGGCAATTTCGTTTTTAAACGCTCTGTCTTTTGCATCGCTGTACCACAGCGTCTCGCCTTCGATTTCCAATGGGGTTGGGTAATTTTTCACAAAAAGTTGACCGGTTCCCAGACCTTGCGGCATCGTGGCTGTGGGGTCAATAGCTGCGCACCATTGGGCAATGGCATTCAGACCAACGTTGCTTTCAAGAGCTGACGTGACCCAATAACCAATGCCGCGTTCGCGCGCCAGATTCATCCATTCGGCGGCACCGGTAAATGCACCGTGAAGACTCGGCTTGAGAATGATGTATTGGGGCTGAATGGTATCGAGCAATTTGGCCTTTTCGTCGGCATCGTTCACACCAATGAGTTCTTCGTCGAGTGCAATGGGGAGTGGCGTTTGGCGACACAGGCGAGCCATTTCTTCCCATTGTCCCTGACGAATGGGCTGTTCGATACTGTGAATATCATAGCACGCCAGTCGCTCTAATTTTCCGAGTGCCTCAACAGGCGTAAAGGCGCCGTTGGCATCGACGCGCAGTTCAACGCTTTCGGCACTGAACCGCTGTCGCAGCGATTGAATCAGTTGCATTTCGCTTTCAAAATCCAACGCTCCGATTTTCAGCTTCACACAGCGAAAACCTTTTTCAAGTTTTTCTTCCATGCGGCTGCACATTTCGTCGAAATTGCCCATCCACACCAATCCGTTGATGGTTATTCCGCGTTCACCGCGTGTAAAAGCTGAAGAATAGAGGCGCAGATAATCGCCCTGCAACGAACCTGCAGCCGAACGGAAAGCCGTTTGAAGTCCGAACAGCACGGAGGGATAAGAACGCCATTTTTCGCTATCGAGCTCTTGCTTTTCCTGCACTTCTGCGCAGATTTGCAGCAAGCGCTGTTCGTATTGGCTGTCGTAATCGCAACTTAAATCGTGCAGCGGAGCGCATTCACCCAAACCGGTAAAGCGCACCTGAGGGTCGGCTGAGGTAATAACTATATACCACACCTTTCGTTCGCGATATACTCCTCGCGATGTGCCTGCGGGCTGCTTGAATTGCAAGGTTCGCGGAACTACCCGCAAAAGAAAAGGTAGAAATTTCATAAATCGTTAGGCAATTATGTATTAGGACATGCAACTTTGTAATACAACTTGCAGTGTTGCATCAAGCTATGCAGATTTGCATCAAGCTATGCAGATTTGCATCAAGCTATGCAGATTTGCATCAAGCTATACAGAATTGCATCAAGCTATGCGGTGTTGCATCAGGGCTTGCAATGCTGTATCAGGGCATGCGGTGTTGTATCTGAACAAATTGGGGAATTAAGGCAGTTTGGGGAATTTTGAAAAATCGGGTTTACGTTTTTCCAAAAAAGCCTGTCCGCCTTCGTGTGCTTCGTCAAGCATGTAGTAAAGCATGGTGGCGTCGCCGGCCAATTCCTGAATACCAGCCTGTCCGTCGAGTTCGGCATTAAGTCCGGCCTTGATCATACGCAGGGCAAGTGGTGAGCGTTCCATCATGGTTTCGGCCCACTCTACCACTTCGTCTTCCAGTTTGTCGAAGGGAACCACCTTGTTGACCATACCCATACGTTCTGCTTCAGCTGCCGAATATTGGCGGCAGAGGAACCATATTTCGCGCGCTTTTTTCTGTCCTACGATACGTGCAAGGTACGATGCACCGAATCCGGCATCAAACGAACCTACCTTCGGACCGGTCTGACCGAAAATGGCATTTTCCGAAGCAATGGTAAGGTCGCACATCAGGTGAAGCACATGACCGCCGCCAATGGCAAAACCATTAACCATGGCAATAACGGGTTTCGGGAGTGAACGGATTTGCTTTTGTACATCAAGCACGTTCAAGCGAGGCACACCGTCGCCACCAACATAACCTCCTCTACCCTTTACGTGCATATCGCCACCTGCGCAAAAGGCTTTGTCGCCGGCACCGGTCAGCACTACCACGCTGATGTGCTGTGCTTCACGGCAGTAGCGGAAAGCATCGCTCATTTCAGCTACGGTAAGGGGAGTGAAGGCGTTGCGATAACGCGGACGGTTTATGGTGATACGGGCGATGCCGTTGTATTCGTCGAAGAGTATTTCCTCGTAGGTTTTAATGGTTGTCCAGTTTCTCATTATATAATAGGTATAATAATTCTGTTGAATTTGATATATTTAAAATGCCTGAAGTAGGTATTGAAGCTTAATCTGCTAAAAACACTTCTATCAGTTGGGCTGTTTCTGCGTCTTCGTTCCACCAGCCTTGCAGCGCGTCGTTTAATTCTGACGAGGTATGCGCAGCTTGGTAGTCGATGCCGAATGTCTGTGCCACACCCTTGGCTGAATATACCCTACCTCCGGCAGCAATGTAAGCATCGCGAGCGGGCGAGTCGGCCAATCCAGGCAAATGGTCGAAAATAGCACCATGTCCGTTGTTCAGCAGCAAAATGCGCAAGCCGGCGGGGAGTTCGACGTTCCAAAGGGCATTGGCATCGTAAAAGAAACTCAAATCGCCGATGACCACAATGTGCAGTCCCCACATACCGAGGGCATAGCCCACGGCTGCCGACAGCGAACCCTCAATGCCATTGACACCGCGATTGCAAAACACCGGCACATTACCACTAAGCATCACCTGTTGTGCTGCACGCACGGCACTGCTGTTACCGAGGTGAAGGGTGTAATTCTGTGGGCGTGTGCGCAGTGCCTCGGCCAAATGGGCCACTGCGCCTTGCAATGTCAGCACAGGTTCGTTCAGACATTGGCCCAATAATTTTTGGCGCATGGCTGCTGCTTCGGCATCAAGTGCTTCGGCAGCGTTGCGCACAGCGATATGCTGTTTGGGCAATTCGTCGGCCAACTGCGCCAACACTTGCTTAGCCGGTGCTTCGATTTGGCAGGTAAGGTGGCAGAATGTATCGGGCAGACTTTCGTAGCCCACGCGTATGACCTGGCAGTCGGTTTGGCGCAGCCACTGCTTGAACCGTTTGTGTATGAAATGGCCGCCAATTTGCAATACGATATCGGGCGCAAAGCGTGGGTCACACAGGGTGTCGAAGGCATTCATGCGTTCGCTTCCGCCAACATCCGAAAGCAATTCGGGCAGCACCAGCAACTGGTTGTTGCGGTTCAGTGCATCGACCTCGGTTCGCAAGTCACCGGCTTCATACTGTCCGATAATCAATGCCGGCAGTTTGGCTTTTGCCAATGTATTGACGAGTTCGGGAGGCAAGGGGCGTGTGGCTTGCGGACGAAGTTTTGTTATTTTGCGTTCCTGAGGTAATTCCGGTGTGGTAAAGCGAAACATCGGTTCGGCTATGGGCACATTGATGTGTGCTGGACCTCCGCCGCCATCGGCCACAGAAAGCAGTGCGGCGTTGATTTCGCGGTTATTGAACCATCGGTCTTCGTCGGTATGGGGTATCACCAGATTGTGCGTGCTGCAATAGGGCTGTAAAGCCCCGTTTTGCGGCAAGGTTTGTCCGTCGAGTTGTTCAATCCAGGGTGCAGGTCGGTCGGCCGAGATAACCAGCAGGGGCAAATGGCGATAAAAGGCTTCGGCCACTGCGGGTATGCAACCCAACAGGGCCGACCCTGAGGTGACGCAAACGGCTACGGTTTGTTCCGCGGCGAGCGTCAGTCCCAAAGCTACAAAGGCGGCACTGCGTTCATCCGTCACGGGATGCAACGTAAAACGCTCGCCTGCTTCGTGCAGATTATGTACGATAGTGGCATTGCGCGAACCCGGACACACCACCACGTGATGAATGCCATGGGCTATGAGCAATGCGGTGAGTTGATTAACTTGAGGAGTATGGCAGTACAAGATGCTATGATTAAATGATTGAGGTTAGTGTTCGGCTGTGCACACCTGCCTGTCAAAACAGTTTGAGCATGGTTTGCAGTTTTCGCTGCGTTTCTTCCCACTCATCGTTTTCGTTGCTTCCCGGCATAATACCTCCTCCGGCATAAAGGGTGGCCGTTTGGGTGGTAAATTGCATGCAGCGCAACGAAACGTAAAGGTGGGTTTCGCCTTCGAGCAGCAGTGGTCCGCTAAACCCGGCATAATAATGGCGCGGCGAAGTTTCGTCAGCTAAAATGGCTTGGAAAGCTTCGGGACGGGGCAGTCCGCACACGGCCGGTGTGGGATGCAGTTTGGCCAAAAGTTGGGTCACTTGGCCGGGCTGTTCAAGGGTAAAACTGAAATCGGTGCAAAGGTGCTGTATGTTTCCGGTGTGCAGCGAATAAGTGTCGGACTTGCGCACATCGACGGCTGTTTCCCGCAAATGGCGTTCGACGAAGCGGCTCACAATGGCCTGTTCTTCCAGGTTTTTTTCGTTCCATTGTGGTTTTTCGCCTTCAACCCAGGGCAAGGTTCCGGCCAGTGCCACCGTTCCCCAGTCGTGCTGCCGGCGTTCGAGCAAAGGTTCGGGGGTTGCCACCAGCCAGGCGCCACTTTCCTTGGTCCACCAAAAAGCCACGAAACTATTAGGGCGGTAATGACAGGCTTTTTGAAAATAGCCACATGCGGCCTCCATCAGCCGCATGAAATTTTCGTCACCGCTCACTTCGGTAGTTTCGTGTATGGGCAGTTGCAGGTTAAGTCTGCGCGAAAGTACCATTTTCTGCAGTTCGCCGTTCATGAGCCGGCGATGTGCCTGTTCAAAGCTGTGTGCATAATTTGCGCGTTGCGTTTTGGTATCGTCGGTATAGGTCTGCGCGGCGCAGTGTTGTGGCCATTCCAGCAGACACGTTATCTGGAAATCGGGTTCGACAAACTGGATTGGACAGGTTGGCGAAGGCTGAAACGGAGCTATCACATAGCCTCCCGTCAGCGGTATTTCGTCGATTTGCTGCAACACCCGTGGCTGTGATTCTTGCAGCAGAAGGGCAAAGCGGTTGCTATGGGGCTTGCGATACATCACCACAGCGCCCCAAGTGTTTTGCTTCTGCAGCAAATGCCAAATGGCGTGATTTATATTGTGATGACAGCCATTGCTATCTGCCGTAATGGGTTGCATTCCTTTGTTTTTATTTATATTATGGAAGGTTAGGGCAAATCCGGTTCAATTATTTCGTCATCAAACTGAACCATGCGCTCACCTTTTATGTTGTTCAACGCCCATATTCTTTTTCTGAAAATGAAAAAGGAAAATGGGTTTTCCAAAATTCTTTTTTAGTAGATTTTCCCAAATAAATTCAGGGCATCTGCTCCACTTCTTAATGTGTTTGTTTCCGGCGATGGGGCTTCGGAGCAATCACTATGTAAAGCCCCGTCAAAATGGCTATGCCACCTACCATCATCGAAACCGTAAGCCTTTCGTCGAGCACCAGATACGAGGCTATACACGTTACCAGCGGATTCAGATATATGTAATTGGCCGTAACCAGGGCACCAATACGCTCGGTCACTTTGTTCCACACGGCATAACAGAGCAGCGAGGCTATCAGTCCCAGAAACAGCAGATTCCCCCAAACCACAGGGGTCGACAGCATTTGCCAGGGAATGGGGTCTTCAAACCATACCACGGGGGCAATGCTCAATATGCCGTAGCCAAATACCTTACGGGTCAGCGTCAGAGTGCCGTACTTGCTGCCTAAAGGTTTGATAATCAACTGATAAAGCGACCACGAAATAGCAGCCATCAGCGCCAACACATTGCCCAGCAGCGGTGCTGAAGCCGTGCCATGCCCCATGCTGCCGTAGGCCACGAAGGCCACTCCGACAAAGGCAATGACCGAACCAATCCAGAGTTTGGCACCGGCTTGCTTTTCTAAATGAAACAAACGGGCAAACAGGGCGGTGATGAGTGGAGCAAGGCAAACGATGAGCGACACGTTGCCTGCCATGGCTTTTTGCAATGCGGTGTTTTCGGTCAAGAAATACACCGAACCGCCAGCCAAGCCTGCCACCACCATTTTCAGTTCGTCCTGCCAACTGCGACAAAACCACCGGCTACCGTTTGCGGAACCGTGGGTTGTCAAATGGTGTGTCCGTCTATTCTGTATACATTGTGCTGCGGCCATGCCTATGTATGCCATGGCAAAGCGCATAAAGAAGATGGCAGCCGGGGTTAATCCGTAGGTCAGCAGCATTTTGGTCGACACAAAGGTAGTGCCCCAAATGCTGATGGTGATAAAGGCCAAAAGGTGATAAATCATGCGATCAGGATGGCGGGTTACAATTTTTTGGCTTCGTTCCAGATGGCATCCATTTCGGCCAGGCTCATGTCTGTAAGTTGGCGTCCCTGCTTCAGGGTGTGCTCTTCAAGGTAGTTGAAACGCTTGATAAACTTTTGATTCGTACGCTCCAACGCATTGTCGGGATTGATTTTATACAAGCGTGCGGCATTGATCAAGCTGAACATCACATCGCCGAACTCGGCCTCAGCCTTTTCTTTGTCCATATTGTCAACTTCGGCTTCGAATTCGCCAATTTCTTCTTTTACTTTTTCCCACACCTGTGAGCGTTCTTCCCAGTCGAATCCCACATTGCGTGCCTTGTCCTGAATGCGATAGGCCTTGATGAGCGAGGGCAAAGCGGCGGGCACGCCTGAGAGCACGCTTTTGTTGCCATCTTTTTCCTTTTGTTTCAGCAGTTCCCACTGTTCGATTACTTGTTGTGCAGTTTCGGCCTTCGATTGTTCTTCGCCTTGGGGCGGAAACACGTGGGGATGGCGGAATATGAGTTTATCGCATAATTGATTGCACACATCGGCCATATCGAACTGTTCTTTTTCTGAGCCGATTTTGGCATAAAAACACACATGCAGCAACACATCGCCCAATTCTTTACAAATGTTTTTGTCATCGTTGCGCATCAGTGCTTCGCAAAGTTCATAGGTTTCTTCGATGGTATTGGGGCGTAAACTTTCGTTGGTTTGTTTACGGTCCCACGGACATTTTTCGCGTAGCTCGTCTAATACGTCGAGCAAACGTCCAAAAGCTTTCAGTTGTTCTTCGCGACTATTCATGAAAAAGATAAATACTTTAAATATTTGGCAGACAAATGCTTTGGGAAATGCAGCCAAACTGCTACAAATTCATCCAAAACGCCTTTGCCTTCACAGTAAAACTTCGTACCGGCTGAATATGTCACAACGTAAATGCTGTTTTCCGATAATCAAACGGTGATGAAGTCAAAGAAGTTTTTTAAATTTTATTCCTGCTTTTGCTGAGCGTTATTTTAGCTGATTTTTCGGTGATGTTTTGAGGAGTACAGCGGGCTATGTACCGAAAGACATCGCAGAAAAAGACCGAAAACAAACGCTGAAAAAGCTGAAAAAAAATACTTTCTGAATAAATTTCAAACAGCTTCTAAATTCATTCATGCAAATTTACGCTTTTATTATTGAATTGACTACCTTTGCGGTATGGAAAAGTTTGAGGTTCACATATTAGGTTGTGGCAGCGCCCTGCCCACATTGCGCCATTGGCCATCGTCGCAAATTATCAATCTGCGCGAAAAGCTGTTTATGATTGATTGCGGCGAGGGCACTCAGGTGCAATTTCGCCGTTCGCGCCAAAAGTTTTCGCGTTTATCGCACATTTTCATCTCGCATCTACACGGCGACCACATTTTCGGATTGATTGGTCTGCTCTCCACCTTGGCGCTTTCGGGTCGCACCGCACCCATGCACATCTATGCAGCTGCCGAGTTAGAGGGGTTGTTACGTCCGCAGCTCGACTTTTTCTGTAAGGGCATTACCTTCGACGTTGAATTTCACCCCCTACCCCGCCGAGCCGACGAGCCTCAGCTCATCTACGACGACCGTTCCGTTTCGGTCTATGCCCTATCGTTGCGCCACCGCGTACCGACGTGCGGCTTCATTTTCCGCGAAAAGGCCTTGCTGCCTCACATTCGCCGCGACATGATTGACTTTCTGAAAATTCCCTTCTATGCCATCAACAGCATCAAGCAGGGCGAAGGTTGGACTACTCCCGACGGCGATTTTTATCCACACGAACGCTTAGTATTTCCGGCCGAACCGGCCCGCACCTACGCCTACTTTTCCGACACTTCGTTCATGCCTCAATACGCTCCCTTCATTCAGGGCATCGACCTGCTCTATCACGAAGCTACCTTTGGCCGCGAATTTATGGCGCGTGCTCGCGAAACCCAGCACTCTACAGCGGCCGAAGCGGCCGAAATGGCTCGTCTTGCTCAAGTTAAGCAACTGGTTATCGGCCATTTCTCGTCGCGCTATGAAAACGAACAGGTGCTCTTAGACGAAGCCTCTGCCATTTTTGCCAATACCACTCTGGCCAAAGAGGGACGCTGCATTCAGCTGTAAACGAACCTGACATTGAAAGACCTATTGATAAATAACTAAAGTTTCCCACCCTCTTTATTGGGGGTGGGAAACTTTAGTGGATAATTTGTTCAGACGTACCATTGCCCCAGTTTATCGTACCTATAACCACATTACCGAAAGGCAAAATCACCGTAAAATCATTGGTTGGGTTCGCGCTCACGGTCATGATCAAATCGTGTTTACTTTCGAAAACAGCCGTTGAAGCTTGCTTCTTCAAATACTTTCCGCAATAAACGTAATTGTTCGGAGAACTTGCCACATACAGATAATAAGGAGTGTTGGGCTTTAAACCGTCGAACGATAGGTTAAACTTGTATGCGCCCTCACCCATTTCCATTTTGCCAATGTGTTCCTGCTGGGCATCAATGGAACTACCTTTTACACCAAGTGTCAGGTAAAGACTACACGTTACTATCAAAAAAAGTGCCGAATTTTCCTTACAATCGGAAAATTCGGCGCTGATATTCGGGTTTAAAGTCTGATGAGTTTACACAAGCAGTGAATCGGCTGACAAACATTGCGTGCAAACGCTCACGACCTCAAAAAATTACTGAGCCAAGTAGGCATTTACGTTCTTTTCGATGCGGCCAAGCACGTCGTCGGCTTCAGCAGGAACGAAGGTGCTGCCGGTGATGTGTTCGTAGAGTTCGATGTAACGGTCGGAAATGCTCTTTACCACTTCGGGAGTCATTTCGGGAATCTTCTGATCGTTGGCACCGTGTACTTCGAAACCATTGTTGATGAGCCATTCGCGTACAAACTCCTTCGAAAGCTGCTTCTGGGCTTCGCCTTTTTCAAAGCGTTCCTGATAGCCTTCGGCATAGAAATAGCGCGATGAGTCGGGAGTGTGGATTTCGTCCATCAAGTAGATTTCGCCGTTGTGCTTACCAAACTCGTACTTCGTGTCAACCAAAATCAAGCCGCGCTTGGCAGCAATTTCGGTGCCGCGTTCGAAGAGGGCGAGGGTGTACTTTTCGAGCAAGGCATACTCTTCGGGAGTGGCAAGGCCTTTAGCCAGGATTTCTTCCTTCGAAATGTCTTCGTCGTGTTCGCCATACTCAGCCTTGGTGGTGGGGGTGATAATGGGCGTGGGGAACTTTTGATTTTCCTTCATACCCTCGGGCAACTTCACACCACAAATTTCGCGCACACCGCTCTTGTAAGCACGCCATGCGCTGCCACACAAGTAGCCACGTACAATCATTTCAACGGCAAAACCCTCGCACATCAAGCCTACAGTGACCATGGGGTCGGGGGTAGCCATTTTCCAGTTGGGGCAAATGTCGGTAGTTGCATCCAGAAACTGAGCTGCAATTTGGTTGAGCACCTGACCTTTGTAAGGAATACCTTCGGGCAAAATGACGTCGAAAGCCGAGATACGGTCGGTTGCTACCATGACCAAACGGTCGCCCAAGTTGTACACGTCGCGTACTTTTCCATGATATACGCTTTTCTGTCCGGGGAAGTTAAATTCGGTATGCGTTAAAGCTGCCATAATTTATAGTTTTAGAAAGTTGGAATATGTTCGGTGTTGATTATTGCGAATATGGGGGTACAGAAAATGTGTAAACACCCGCACGCTGAAAGTGCCCCACCCTTGCTTATCCAAGGGTTGGGCCTTCGTGCGTGGCATTTACACATTTTGCCCGCTCTTGTTTGCGCAATTCGTCCTCGCGAGCGTAAGCGGCCACAATGCGTGTGACGAGTTTGTGGCGTATAATGTCTTTTTCGTTCATTTCAATAAACGAAATTCCCTTGATGCCTTCGAGAATGCGCTGTGCTTCAGTAAGTCCGCTCTTTTGCGAGGGAGGGAGGTCAATTTGGGTGCGGTCGCCGGTAATAATCATTTTGGTGTTCCATCCCATACGGGTCAAGAACATTTTGATTTGGGCAGTGGTGGTGTTTTGCGCTTCGTCGAGTATGACTACGGCATCATTCAGCGTGCGTCCACGCATAAAGGCAAGGGGGGCTATCTGAATGACATTTGTATCCATGTATTCCTGCAACTTGGCTGCGGGTATCATTTCCTGCAGGGCATCGTAAAGGGGTTGCAGGTAGGGGTCGATTTTGTCCTTCATATCGCCAGGCAGGAAGCCGAGTTTTTCGCCGGCTTCGACAGCAGGACGGCTGAGTATGATTTTCTTTACTTCCTTATTCTTGAGTGCACGCACTGCCAGGGCTATGGCGGTGTAGGTTTTACCCGAACCGGCAGGACCTACAGCAAATATCATGTCGCTTTGAGCGTAGGCTTCGACTAGGCGACGCTGATTCTCGGTGCGCGGCGTAATGGGTTTGCCTCCGGTGCTATAGACAATGACCCCTTCGGCCACTTCCTTGGTGGTGGGGCGTCCTTTCACGGCCAGCAGAATGTCTTCTTCTGTCAGGCTGTTGAACTTGGCACAATGTTTTTCGATGGTTCGCATCAAATCTTCGAATGCAGCCATCTCCTCTTCGTCACCCACGACGCGCACCACATTGTCGCGTGCCATAATGCGGAGTTTGGGACATAAAGCCCGAAGCATACGGATATTGGCATTGTTGACCCCATAAAAAATAACGGGATCGGCTTCTTCGAGTATGAAATGCTTTTCTAACATAAAGTATGCTGGTTCGTTGTTCTTTGTCGAAAGGACGGTTTGTTCAGGTAAATAAATTAAATGAGAAATAGGTGTGGTACTTGCCACGGTATACGGTGTGACAAGAGATGAAACGGGCCCGGAATGGCCTTTTCGTTATGCAAATTTAATGCAAGTGGGGTTGTAAGCAAAACATATTTCGTTTTTTATTTGAAATTCGTGTGCAAAATTTTTATTTGTTCCCCAACTCACCCATTTTTTTATTACTTTTGCCCAAGCAAAACGAAGAATTTGCCATGATTGCGCAACCTGTAAGAAGATTAGCGGTTCCTGCCATTTTGCGCAGGCTATCCGGGCGGCTTCGTTCTTTCTGCATTTGTTTAAATTTTGCAGTTTACTCTCTACCATAGTTTTTTCCTCTTCCAATGAAATATAAGTTTACCGAACGTCGCAGTCACTTTTTTCTTACCTTTACCGTGATTGTGCTTATACTGGCCATTGTGAAATGTGTCAATCCGAACATTGGCGAAAACCGGACATCGTGCTCAAACAAACTGAAAAATAATACGATAACCGAAGCGAATAAAGCAGATAAAACCGACAGCATTGCCATGCAGTCCGAAAAGGTGGACAAAATGCTGCTGCGCGCCCGACAAAAACTCACACTGCTAAAACCGGATGGTTCGCCGGTGAAAAACCGGGTGACGAGTGTGCGACGCTTCGAGGAATCGTTTCCCGACTTGAACGATGTGCAGCTGGCTACGGCTGAACGCGTCGGCATTTCGCACATCGAAAACCGCTCAGAGGCGCAAAAAAGAATGGACGATTTGGTGTACATCGGCGACAACCCGTTCTACAACGTGCAGAAGTTGAACCAATCCATCCCCTATCTGGTTCCGCGGGCGGCGGTACTGCTAAACGAAATTGCCCGTGCCTTCAACGACTCGCTGGCTACAAAGGGATTTCCACCTCACAAACTGATTGTGACTTCGGTGTTGCGTACGCGCGAGGACGTGAAACGTCTGCGACGATTTAACAGCAATGCGTCGGAAAACAGTTGCCACCAGCATGGCACTACGTTCGACATTTCGTACAACCGCTTTCTGCGAATGAAGGAGGGCGGCGAAAGCGACATTCAATGGGTGACGGCTTTCAAATCTATTTTGGCCGAAGTACTGGAGGACCAGCGACTGATGGGTACCTGCTATGTAAAGTATGAGAGACACCAGTCGTGCTTCCACATCACGGCTCGCTGACCTGAGCCTGTCAACGCGTATCCGCGGCTCTCGGGCATCGGCTTTTTAACCTGATTATTCAACAACTTTTCCAATATGAAAACTGAATCCACAAACATCCTCCGCAAATTATGGGCTCCGTTCCATCTGTTAGGACAGGGACTCGGCAAAATCGGTCGATGGTATAAAGGACAATACGTCGGCCGTCCGTGGTGGTATAAAATCATCACGGTTGCATGGTCGTTTCTGGCCTTTATTATTTTCTATGTCTTTGCTGTATCGGTCAACCTGTTTTGGCTTTTTGGCAAATCACCTTCGCTCGACGATATCCGAAACCCGAAAACTGCGGCTGCCTCTGAAATTTACAGCGCAGATGGGGTTTTGTTAGGTAAGTATTTCAGCGAAAACCGTTCGCCTGTTCCTTACGATTCAATCAGTCCGGTGTTCTTCCAGGCACTGATTTCGACAGAGGACGAACGCTTTTACCAGCATCACGGCATCGACTATCAGGGCCTGTTTGCTGCCGTCAAGGATGCCTTGCACGGAAAAGCGCGCGGTGCTTCGACGATTTCGCAACAGCTGGTTAAGAATATGTTTCGCGTGCGCACGAAGTATTCAACCGGACTGTTGGGCAAAATCCCCGGCGTGGGCATCCTGGTGATGAAGAGCAAGGAAATGATCATTGCTACGCAAATCGAAATGGTGTGCGACAAGCAGGAAATTCTGGAAATGTATGCCAACACGGTGGACTTCGGGTCGAACGCGTTTGGCATTAAAACTGCGGCTAAAACGTATTTCAACACAACCCCCAAACAGCTGAAACCTGAGGAGGCTGCGGTGCTGGTTGGTCTGCTGAAGGCTACGTCGGCCTATAACCCGCGCATCAATCCGGAAAACTCGAAAAAACGTCGAAACACGGTGCTGAACAACATGTACACGCACCGTCACATGCTGAAGGAACGCTTTGGTCAGGTGTATATCGACAATCAGGGCGAACTGACGGCCCTGCAAAATACACCTGTAAAACTGAACTTCAATGTAGAAAATGCTTACGACGGTAAGGCGCTTTATTTCCGCGAAGCGGTAAAGGATTACATCCGCGAAAAATGTCCGGATGTCGACGTGTATTCCGATGGTCTGAAAATTTACACTACGCTGGATTCGCGCATGCAGGCTTATGCCGAAAAGGCTATGCGCGAACAGATGCAAACGGTGCAGAATAACTTTAACGGACACTGGCGTGGCATGGGTGATCCGTGGCGCGACGAAAAGGGTAACCTAATTCCGAACTTTATCGAAAGCAAACTGCGCGACACGGAGGCTTACAAAATGCTGAAGGCGCGATTCCCGGAAAATCCGGACTCGATTGACCACTACCTGCGGGTGCCGCACAAGGTTAAGGTGTTCAGCTACGAGGGCGAACGCGAGGAAATGATGTCGACGGTCGATTCGCTGAAATATATGCTGAAGTTCATGCACGCTGGCTTTGTGGCCATGGAACCGCAAACGGGACAGGTCAAGGCGTATGTAGGCGACATTGACTTCAAAACGTGGAAATACGACAAGGTGCAATCCATGCGTCAACCGGGTTCGACGTTTAAACTCTTTGTGTATGCTGCGGCTATGAAACAGGGATTTACGCCGGCTGACCCGATTAAGGATGAATACATCCGTATGGAGGTGTATGACAAAAAGCGGGATACAACGACCATCTGGCAACCGCACAATGCGAACGGACGGTTTACAAACGCCAACATTCCGCTGCGCTCGGCTTTTGCACAGAGTATCAACACGATTGCGGTGAAACTGGGACAGGAAGTGGGCATTGCCAACGTGGTGCAAATGGCGCACGACATGGGTATCCGTTCGCCGCTCGACGAAACGCCTTCGCTGCCGCTGGGTTCGAGCGATGTCAACTTGTTCGAACTGGTAAATGCTTACGGCACGGTGGCTAACGATGGTGTGTATGTCGAACCGGTGTTGGTTACCAAAATTGTGGATGCCGACGGTGATGTGGTGTTTGAGGCACCGAAAGTTGAAAAGCGTGCCTTGCCGCAAACAGCTGCTTTCTATATGCAAAAACTGCTCGAAGCGGGTGTACGCGACGGAGGCGGTACTTCGCAAACGCTGGGTGCCGGCATGTATTTAGGTCCGTTTGCTGCCAAATTGGATATGGGTGGTAAAACGGGTACGTCTAACAATCACTCAGATGCTTGGTTCGTGGGTGTGACTCCGAACCTGGTGGGAGGTGCATGGGTTGGCGGTGAATTCCGCAGCATTCACTTCCGCACGGGACGATTAGGCCAGGGTAGCCGTACGGCACTGCCTATCGTGGCTAAGTTCATGCGAGCTGTTATGGACGACAAGCAACTGAGCAAAAAGTATTTGCATAAATACGGTCCTGCTCCCGATGGTATTGACCCAAGCACTTATGCGGCTACTTACTACCAAAAGGCTGAACCGGATTCGACGGCTACGGATTCAACATTCTTCGCGCCTTCTGACGAGGATTTGATGGGAATCGGCGCTGACCACTCTGACTTGATGGACAGCGAAAGCGAAACGAATGGTGAGGCGCAACAAACGCACTCGCAGGAGCAGCCCAAGCAGAAGGAAAACGGACAGACCCCGGAAGGCACTGCTCCGAAACAGGAAAACGCGGATAACTTATTCAACTAAGGTTGCGTGAATGCAGCTGTTGCGACGCACGCGCACGGCTGATTCATTGCCTACACATGATACACTGTAAGTCCGAAACGCAAGTTTACTGCTTTGCGTTTCGGACTTTCTTTTTGGGTTTGATGCCTCCAAAATGCGGTTCAGTCGCAAAAGTGCGTGATAAAACTCAACGACGCATTCTGGGTTTCAGACAGGCCTACCTGCCTTACTTTCTGTTGTAACAAAATGTCAAAGAACGCTGAATAAATAAGGAATATTGTTTTTTCATCTGTGGGGCTCCACTCGCAGCCTCACTTAGCAAGTGCAAAGTCAGTGCAAACCGAATGCAGAACTTGAAAACTCGTTTTCGAAAGTTTTGCTGAGGTGAAGCCTGACTTCGCAATAGCAAAGATACAACATACAGAACCCGAAATCCAAATTTTTTGGCCGCCAGATATCGCACCTCGATGTTTTTCAACCTCTCAAAAAGTGTTTGAATCGACTGGTTTACAGAATTTTCAGCACTCTTTTTACGACGTACAAAAAAATGAAATCGGGATATAACATTTTATCTCCTGCAGATTATCAAAACGTACGAAGCAGCAATGTTTTGCCTCTACCAAATGCTACAGACGCCACACCTTTTGGGCTACTGAGCCCCTAAATGCTTGGGGCAAACCGTTTTATTTTTTTCAGTGAACTTTGACCATGTCATGATGGCACTCACCACTAAGCAACCGACTGTTACAACTGCCAGCGCAACTGCAGGGATATGTCAGACTGACAAGGACTGTTGATTTCGGCTATGCCTGATGAAATCGTTGTGCGATTCAAATAATAAGTAAGGGCTGCACGCACGCCTAAGGTGAGAGATGGAAACACTTTCCAATTATTGACTAACACCCCGCGCAGGCCATGATGGGCAAACGAGGGGAAGGCTCCGGCGCGATACAGTTGGGGTTCGTAGGCGTAAACGGCGGACTCGTAGTCGTCGGTGAAGAAGAGCGAAGCAAAGGCTTTCAACTGATAAACGGACTTAGGCTTCCAGGCAGTACGGGCCGACAGCATCCAACCTACTGACTGCTTGCCGGTTTGGCGCGTGGCGTAGGTGAAGTCGGCTTGGGTGTTGAGTTCAAATTTGCGTTTCTGCATCAGGGCGGCAACACGGGCACGATGCGTGGTACGATACTCCAACTGCTTGTGGCCGGTAATGGTGCGCTGACGCGACTTAAAACGGTAACGTGCCGTGAGGTACCACGGGCCTTGCGTTTTCCATTGTGACTGCAACGATAATTCTATGCCTTTGGCACCACCTTGTGCCGTAGTATAGGTGGGCGAGGGATAGCGGAACAAGTCGGCATAGCCTTTGAGTTGCCAACGGGAGGAGGGACGGCAGGTGAAGCCTAACAACAGGCCTTGCTCATTGGCAACGCGACTGGATTGCTGCAGGGCATCGCCATAGATACTGACGAAATCGGGGGCAAAATAACGCAACTGGGCATTGAGCGAGGCTTTGCGCGTTAAACGGTACAACAAGGTATGTTCAGTGGCAAAGTGCGCGCCGTGGTCGAGGGCGGCTTCGCCTTGCACTGTGAAGCGGGGAAGGTTGCAATAATACGACAGGGATGCACCGCCGGCTGTTTGGCCGCGAAAATATCCGGCATTGTAAAAACGTGCTTCGGGCCACACGGGATGGTCGTAACGTACCAGGTAACCATCGGCAGAGAGGCCCCAGGCGGACCGATTGTAGCCAATGTGTCCGCCAAATGTGAAACTGCCCAGATTGCGACGGCGCGTTATTTCGAAGAGTGTGCGATGGAAACCGGTTTGCAAAATGCTGCGCACGGTGTCGCCTGTATCATTATAGCGGGCATCGAGTTTACGGTAGGAGGCAAAGACCATGAAATCGAATGCCGAAAACTGGCAGGCTGCGGCTGCCCCCCGAAAGAAGCGACTTTCGTCGGTCGAGGTGTGGGGACGGAAACTTAGGGTGTTGCGACGTCCTTCGTTGAGAATCTGTTCGCGACCGCCATAAAACATACGGCCAAAAAGTAGGCCGCGATTGCCGCGTACTTCGTAATCGCCCAACACAAAACTCCAAGGACGGTGCTTTGGCCGGAGCATAAAATAGGCTGACCAATAATCATAGGGATAAAAACCTTGTTTGGCCACGGGTTCTCCGGCATCTTTGTCTGTCGTTACCCCATAAGCTATTTCGCGCTTATACTGATAACGATAGCGCACTACATGGTGCAAGGAATTGCCCACATAATAATTGGTGGGGGTGGGTTTGTCGGGGGTGCGATAGCCTTTCCGACGATACAGCGGAAGGTCTACCCTACTCTCTATTTCGTGTTTGCCAAGTGTGAGCAGTTGCTTGAGCGTATGGGGTTTGGGAGTGGGTCGCCGGATAGCGGTGGAGAGCATGAGCGAATCGCAACGCACGAATAGCGACAGATAGCGACGGGTGAAATAATCAAAACCGGTAATAAACTGAAGTTCGCCTAAGGATAACAAACCTTTGCGCTGCTGACGATAGACCAATAGCGAATCGATTTGCTGCTCGGATAGGAAGGGAAGCTGCTGCAAATCACTGCGATCAACGCGGTTGATTTGCATGGGGTGATTGGCAAGGTTTTCAAGCCACAACAAGTCGTCGGCCGAAATAGCTTCATCTGTTTCGGTTTCTTCGCTTTGTACGTATTCCTGCAAAAACTCTTCCCACGACATGTAAGCACCGCTTTGCCATTGGGCGCAGAGGGGCTGAAAAAGCATGAAACAAAATAACAGGACGTAGAGGTTTTTCATAGATGGTATGAGGTTTAATCAAGGCATCAGGTTTATTCATGAATGGGATATACAAAGGCACCTTGGGTGCGTACATCATGGCAGGGAATGCCGAAGCGTTGGCAACTTGTTTGCCACTGCTCACGATATCGTTGCGGTAAACTGGCATCAAGAACCACATGGCGAGGACTGAACACGCGAAATGCGGTGGCAGGACTCTCGAAACTACCATAACCTACAACGAGGGTATGAAGTGCATGCCGCGTGCCGGACGAAGAACGGGGTACAGAACCGCGAAGTACATAGAGCCGGTGGGAACCGAAGACGAAATGCGACTGTTCGGCCCATATTAAGGCGTCGCGAAACGGAGCATGACGAATAACCGTGGGACGGGCAATATGGTTGGGGGCCAAAAAATTGCGTTGTATATAGGCAAAGCGTTGGGCAAGGGTGTCGGGAGAGGTGGAGGCATACAGATAGGACTTGTCGGCACAACTGATGAAATGAATAACCGTGGTGCGTGGCACGTTATAAACGATTATCTGGGGATTGATGCGGCCGGGGCGCAGCCGATATGCTTCGCTTACTATGATTACGCAGCATAGGGCTGTCAGGGCGTATATGCACTGCTTACGGCGACAGCGCTGGCGCACTTGAAAAATGGCATAAAGCACGCAGGGTATGGCAACTAATGCTAATAAACTGAGTGGATGGGGATAGAGCGTCAGCGTGGCACCGGGCCAGTGGCTGATGCTGTCTAACACTGCAGTCATGCCTTGCAATACGCCATGGAGCAGCACTGACAGGGCTTGGCGTAAAATGTCGAAAGGCAACAGGAAGAATAGCAGTGAACCGCCTAACAGCAAATAGGCTGAGGGGATGACGATGACATTGGCCAACAATGCGTATGGCGAAAACTGGTGAAAATAGTAGAGTATGAAGGGAAGGGTGCCTAACTGAGCACTGAGCGATACGGTGAAAAAGGGATACACTACCTGACGGAAAAATCCGTAACTGTGTTGTATCAGATAAAACCGCCATACGCGATGGGGCGAAAGTCCATGACGTCGGGCATGCCGTATGTTTCCATAAACGGGGTCGAAGTCGCTCCATACGGGCAAGGGATAGCGTTGCCATACATACGAGTTGAACAGCACAATGCCTAATACGGCTGAAAAGGATAATTGAAATCCTACATCGAAAAGCGAGAGAGGCGAGGCTATCAACAAAACCAGTGCGGCAAAGGCTAAATTGCTTAACGTGGATCCGCTACCGCGTTGGAAACTATGGCCTACTTGCAACAGGGTGAACATCCAGGCTGCGCGAAGCAGCGACAGGGGCATACCAACCATCCATACAAACAGCCACAAAAGGGCTATACAAAGGGTGTTGGCAATCAGAAAAACCGCGCGGTGACGTATCCAACGCAGTACGAACAAATTGAGCAAACTGAAAAGAATGCCTAAATGCAAACCGGAAAGGGCAAGCACATGGCTCACGCCGGTTTCTGAAAATAATTGGCGGGTTTCAGCTGTCAGTCGGCTTTTATCGCCTAAAGTCAGAGCGGAGAGTATGGACAGTTCATCGCCCTGAAAATAGGTGGCGTAATGATCGACTAAATACTGACGGAAGCGCTGTAAACGCTCCACAAAGCTTAAAGCGGTTGCTTGTTGACCGAGTTTTTGCCAATGGGTATGAGCTGAAGCTGTGCCGCTTATGCCATGTATGTAAAGATAGGAGGTATAATCAAAATCACCGGGATTACCGGCATGGTATCCTTCGGTAATGCGTGCATAAAACAATAAGGGAGTACCAACTTCGAGAGTTGATGCTTCGCGTCCGGTTAACCTTAACCGAATGGTTTTAAGATTAAAACGAGCATCGTTGTGTATCAGTTTCACATCTGCTTGCACCACATCGGTCTGTGCTGCTCCTTGAACTTGAACCGACTGTTTTCCTCCTTGCGCGATTGGTTGGGCATGCTGGGAGTGCTGACGATAAATTCCCTTTACCTGTGCTTGCCACATTTGTGTGTTTTCAGGCCACACCACCCTAACCTGCTCAAAACGTAATTGGGTTAGTGTAGCACCGCTCAGCAGCATGACTGCGGGTGCAACCCACAAAGCCATACGCTGATAACTCATGCCTTTCAGACGCAAACTGCCTAACAAGCACAACAGCCCGACTATGCCCAATATGCCTAACCAGCATTCACTGCCAACGTTAAAACGCAAACTCCAACTCAGCACGATGCCTGCTGCTACAAACAGCACATAGCGCAACAAGGGGGCTTGCAGCCAGGGTAGCTGTGGCAAAGGTTTTGAAGGCAGGTATTTAAACGGCATAATTAGAGTCAGGTTAATTGCAAGGGCTGGTTCCAGTGAAAAGCTAACTGAGAACACAGTATCGGGTTTGAAAGAAGTTCTTTGAAGTGCGCTTAAATCAATGTCGCTAAATTGCTGACAAACAACGGTGCACTTACAGCTGCAACAAATCAATGGGCGATTCGGGGTCTGTCGACAAATTCACCCAATTCATTTCCGGATCTTTTTTGAACCAAGTAAGCTGTTTCTTGGCATACACACGCGAATTGCGTTTGATTTTTTCAAGCGCAAAATCCAGCGTCCATGTTCCGTCGAAATAATTAAAGAGTTGTTTATAGCCTACGGTATTGAGCGAATTATACGCGCGATAAGGATATACCCGGCGTGCTTCCTCAAGCAACCCCTCTTCCATCATCACATCGACACGTCGGTTAATACGATCGAATAGTTCGGCGCGTTCGCGCCAAATGCCTATTTTTTCAATTTGGAAAGGGCGTTCCACGCGTTTACCCACACGGTAGGAGGTAAAGGTACGCCCCGTCATGTAGCAAATTTCGAGTGCATGAACCACGCGTTTGGGATTTTTGGTATCGCATTGCGCATAGTACGCCGGATCCAGCAAACTCAATTCGCGCGCCAAAGGTTCTAATCCCTCTTTCTCGTAACGGGCTTTCAGCAAGGCTCGCGTGTCGGCATCTACCGTTGGAATGTCGTCAATGCCTTTGCAAACAGCATCAACATACATCATGGAGCCACCCGAAAGCACACAAACATCGTGTTGCTTAAACAAATCATCGAGCAAAGCCAAAGCTTCCTGCTCGTACTGCGCAGCACTGTAGTACTCATCGAGTCCCAATGTGCCCACAAAATAATGCTTTGCGCGAGCCTGTTCGGCTGCTGTAGGTGCTGCTGTACCGATGGGGATATCTCGATAAAGCTGACGCGAATCAGCGTTCAATATCGGACAGGCATATTTTTCGGCCATTCGGAGCGCATAGTCAGTCTTGCCCACACCCGTCGGGCCAACAATCACTTTTAAGATTTTAGACATAAAAGAGTTCAGCGTAAGAATCGTCAAAAAGAAAAAAGGATAAGCCAGACACGCCTTGCATTTCTGCAAATGTATCCCGGCCTATCCTTATTTTTTTAATAGGGCTGTCCGTCGCTTATTTCGAAACCTTCAAGGTCGATATCATCGTCGTTGAACGAAGCCGCACCAAAGAGTGCATCTTCATCGAAATCGTCCGTAGCAGCCACAGCAGCTCCTTTTTTACCTTTAGCGGGTGCTAAGTCCAAATCCATATCCTCAATTTGACGAGGAGCATGGCCTTTCACACGCGTAATTTCGTAATTCTTCAGGTTTTCACCGGGAATCACTTCCTTTACATCAAGGAAGAAGCAGCGGTCGGCAAAGGGGTCAAACACAAATTCAAGATGTTGTTCCTCGTCCTCAATAAACTCCGACAGACGGGTTTCATCCATCACGTAAATATCCTCGTCGGCATCACCAACACCCATATCTTCGCGCGTAATCTGCTGACCACGTTCCCACTCTTCGTCGCAGATGTAAAACGAGGTCATTTGATCGTCGGGATAACCACACGACTCCAGGATGGCTTTATTCAAATCGAGGAACGTAGCGTCACTGTCTATTTTGATTTCACGCAGGAAACCATCAACCTCGTCGCTAATGAATTTAATACGGAAAAGCATATCAATAATTTGAAGGTAAGCAAGCTCCCGGAATCACCTTGGGAACTAACTTTTGTGGGTTCTACAGTACTGGTTATTTTATAATGCCTCGCTTTGAAGCAGTCACGAAATCAATGATATACTGAATTTCGGGCGACATCTCCACGATTTCACGAATTTCGTTAATACATTCCTCGCGCAGTTTACCACGCTGATAAAGCAAGCGGTAAGTATTGTGAATGCGGTCAATGAGTTCAGCTGAGAAACCACGACGACGCAATCCCACGAGGTTCAAGCCGCAATAACTCACCGGTTCGCGGGCAGCCATTGTGTAAGGAGGAACGTCTTGACCGGTGCGCGTACCACCGCCAACCATCACATAACTACCGATGTGGCAGAACTGATGCACCAACACCGAGGCCGAGATGATAGCAAAATCATCCACCACCACTTCGCCTGCCAACTTCGTTGAATTACCGATGATACAGCCATTGCCCACCAACACATCGTGTGCAACGTGCATACCCTCCATCAGCAGGTTATTCGAGCCAACAACAGTTTTACCTTTGGCTGCCGTGCCACGGTTAATGGTCACGTTTTCGCGGATGATGTTGTTATCGCCCACCTCAGCAGTAGTTTCTTCTCCCTTGAACTTCAAGTCTTGAGGGATGGCACCAATTACAGCACCCGGGAAGAACGTATTGTCCTCGCCGATGCGCGATCCGTAAAGCACGGTGACGCTGTTCATCAAGCGGTTATTTTTTCCAATCACCACATTTTTATCGATGTAGCAAAAAGGACCGATTTCGCAGCCCTCGCCAATCACAGCTTCGGGATGCACGTATGCTAAAGGACTTATCATTTTAATCTCATATAATTAGTGTTCGAAGACAAACACAGAACAAGCATTCTGCCATCTTCGTACGGAGCATTTTACTTATTCTTTACGATTTGAGCAGTAAAAGTTGCTTCCATCACGATGTTCTCGCCCACAAAGGCAAAACCATGCATCGACGAAATGCCATGACGGATAGGCGACATCAGTTCTACGCGGAAGATGAGCGTATCGCCCGGAACTACCTTCTTGCGGAACTTCACATCATTGATACGAAGGAAATACGTACTCCAGCGTTCTGGTTCCTCGATAGAATTAAGTACCAACAAGCCGCCGGCCTGAGCCATAGCCTCAATCTGCAGCACACCCGGCATCACCGGTTCCTGCGGGAAATGGCCCTGGAAAAAAGCCTCGTTAGCCGTTACATTCTTTACTGCAACGATATAGTTCGAACCCGTTTCAACCACTTTGTCAACCAACTGCATGGGATAACGGTGGGGAAGCAACTCACGGATGCGGTTCACATCCATCATCGGTTCATCATTCGGGTCATAGTTCGGAGCCTGAATTTCGTGCTGACGAATTTCGCGGCGCATTTGGCGAGCGAACTTGTTATTGATGGTATGTCCCGGACGCGTAGCAATGATTCTACCCTTGATAGGACGGCCAATCAAAGCCATATCGCCGATAATATCCAGCAACTTATGACGAGCCGGTTCGTTACGCCAAACCAACGGGCGCGAATTTAGGTAGCCCAACTTCGTTGCATCGCGATGCTCCACCTTCAGGTTATCAGCCAAACGGTCCAAAGCATCTTGCGAAATCTGCTTTTCGTAAATCACGATAGCATTGTCCAAGTCGCCACCCTTAATCAGGCCGGCCTTAAGCAAAGGCTCAATTTCACGAACAAACACAAAGGTACGAGCCGAAGCAATTTCAGTGCTAAAGTCCTCCATGCTATCGAGCGTAGCAAACTGGCTGTTGATAAACTGCGACTCGAAAGAAATCATCGCCGTAATAGAGAACTGCTCATCGGGCAAAATAATGATAGATGAACCCGACTCCTCATCGCGGAACTCAATTTTCTTTTTAATCACATAGAAATCCTTCGGAGCATTTTGTTCAACCACTCCTACCCTACGGATATTTTCTACATAAAGAATAGAGCTACCATCCAAAATAGGAAATTCCGGACCATTCACCATAATCAAGCAGTTATCGATACCCATGGCATAAAGCGCAGCCATGGCATGTTCGATAGTACTGCAGCGTGCCTCGCCTTTCGCTACAACCGTACCGCGCGAAGTATCCACCACATTTTCGGCAATAGCGTCGATAACTGGTTCACCTTCAAGGTCGATACGTTGAATTTTATATCCGTGATTTTCAGGAGCCGGATTAAAAGTAATGGTTAAGCTGAGTCCCGTGTGCAAACCTTTGCCAAACAGCGAGAAACTGCCTCCCAATGTTTTTTGCTTAGACATAGTGTGATATTGAGAATGCTGCAGAGCAATGTAAGCAACGGAGGGAAGTTGCAAGCCGCACACTGCTGTAAGACAAGGCCTACTCAATCAGCCCCACAATGACTTTGCGACTCTCTCTCCTCGTGTTTCATACACAATTTCCGTTACGATATAGCCCTGCACCAACTTTTTGATTACTTATTCTTCTTAAGTTCTTCAATTTCTTTACGCAAGCGGTGAAGTTCCTGCTGCATTTCGGGCAAATATTTGAACACCACGCTCGAACGCATGAAATTTTTAGCATCGATAGCAGGCGAACCTTGCACAGTAACATGACCTTTACGGATACTGCCGGCAATACCTGCCTGAGCACCCGAAAGCACACGGTCGCCAATCACGGCATGACCTACAATGCCTACCTGACCGCCAAACATGCACCACTGTCCGATTTTTGTTGAACCTGCCACACCTACTTGCGCAGACATAACCGTATGCTCACCTACTTCACAGTTGTGAGCCACCTGAACCAAGTTATCGAGTTTCACACCCTTTCGGATAACCGTCGTACCCATGGTTGAACGGTCTACACAAGTGTTTGCACCGATTTCAACATCATCTTCGATGGTAACAATACCGATTTGAGGAATTTTTTCGTAGCCATTAGCAGCAGGTGCAAAACCGAAACCATCAGCTCCGATTGAACAACCGGAATGAAGAATCACGTTGTTACCGATTTTACAAGCCTTGTACACGCTGACGTTCGGATAAAAAAGACAGTTGTCACCAACCGTAGCACCTTCCTCGATGACCACGCCCGAGTAAATCTGACAACCCTTGCCTACCGTCACGTTTTCGCCAATATAAGCAAACGGTCCGACATAAGTATCCTCACCGACCTTAGCCGTAGGCGCAATGCAAGCCAAAGGATGAATGCCCGTACGCTTCTGCACCATTGATTGGTAGAGCGTAAGCAAACGGGCAATACTTTCATAAGCATTGTCCACACGGATAAGCGTTGCCTTTACTTCTCTTTCAGGAACAAAGTCCTTGTTGACAAGTACGATGCTCGATGCCGTATCATAAATATAATGGGCATACTGCATATTGGCAAGAAAAGAGATAGCTCCATTCACGCCCTCTTCAATTTTGGCAAACGTCTTCACAGTTACCTGTTCGTCTCCTTCGACAACGCCGCCTAAAAATTCCGCTATTTGCTTTGCTGAAAATTCCATATTGATGTATTCATTATTTAATACCCAATAGAGCTTGTCGTAAAGAGGTGCGTATAAGCCGTATGCTTATAATCTCTGTGCAGTGGCTCCTATTGTTTTATGCAAATTTAATGCAAACAAAAGGCAAAACCAAAAAATAACACAAAATTATTTCCTCAAAACTCTTGGGTATCCGGTCTTTGACGCAAATATCGTAAAAATTTTTCATATACTCTTCATATTCTAGATAAAAAAAGGTGGCGAAAAATGGGCACAACAACAGGAACATATATCATTTTGTTGCATTTGCCTGCATCATGTTGATGCCTGCAGACCTACTTGCCTTACTTTCTGTTGTAACAATAAATTGAAGATTACTGATGTGAGCTACTCACGCCTAAAGGCATGAGCTTCGGAGATACCAATACCTCCTCTCT
>OHKQ01000015.1_pt1 | contig 91030 bp, 74 predicted proteins | sample 1568891 | NCBI WGS metagenome assembly OHKQ01 (sample SAMEA3879596, study PRJEB24766) | human gut metagenome | biome: human-associated habitat; feature: feces | place: USA | collected 1985/1987 | reverse complement strand
AATCCGGCCGAAACGACCGGAAACAGATATAAAATTGAAATTTTGATGAGTCGGATGCAGAAATTGAAGGGATTGTCTGCTGCTTAGATCAGATTGAAGACATTAAACGACAATCCCTACGGTATTTACTGATTGATATAGTGACCGGGTATAAGTCGCAATATTATTCCTTATCGGAGCTATTTTAAGAACACCTCAGAGCCATTAATGGAGGATACAAGGTATATAACAAACTGTATAGGCTGCGTGTTAAGAAACTCACTTACCAACCAAAGATCTTTAGCAGTTAAAATATCATCGAATAAATCTGGATGGTATCTAGTTATTGATCCAAAATAAAACATAGCATGGTAAATAGTCGAAGCTGACGACAAATCCCATGTTTTCGTGGAAATATATAGTCGATACTCTCCTTCTGTCATGTTGCACCACAATCCGATATCTCTAATCTTTTTTGAAAGATTATACTTTTCTTTGATGGTTGGGTTAGATGTTGTTTTGACGCTTGTCTCTGCAGACAAATGGTATTTACCATCTCCCTTTTGCATAACATTGTATCCACGTGCTTGTAACTGGGAAGCGGCTATTGCATCACAGCCTTCAATTATAGCATCATAATAAAGATGTTTGTTCTGAGAATACAAACGTCCATCAATAAGTCTATAAAAACACTCTTTTTTGTTATATATCTCAGAATATGCTCGATGAATACCGACACAATGACCTAGTAAATCAATTACTTTTACTGTATGAGAGAAACCGGAACCATCTCTAACATATGCGACTGGTTTGTCTCCTAGCACCTTAATAAGATTTTCACTATTGGATATTCCTGCAGATGTAGATCTCCATAATTTAACATCTGCGTTAGTTAACTTAGATGTGCTGGAAATGTTTTCACTGATTCCGTGGATATATTTTGATGTTACACCAGTGTAAGAATATAGATTAATCGTAATTTTTGCCAGATTCATGAAACCATAATAATAGAGCAAAGGTTGGGATTTAATCGGTGCCTGGGTAGCGGTCTCATAGAAGTATTTTGCCTGTTCCAGAAGGTCCAACAAATACTTTTGCTCACCCTTATTAAGAGGTTGCCCCGATGATTTCTTGCTCACTCTAATTGTGTAATTCAAAAATGACCACACATCGGAAACACGGATTGAGTTGTTTTTCAAAAGATAATTCTTCGACTTGTTTGAAGAGAACATCGGAAATCCATTATCCATTGTTATGTCGTAAGTCTTTGCTTGTTTGACCATTCCGTTATCGCTTTGAAATTAATATAATTATTAAGAGTACTCTCAAATATAAAATAAAATTTAATCTGTATCAAGAATAATGCTTGTTAAACATGTCCAATTAGTGTTACAAAGCTCAACAAGAAGCCGATAAAACCAATTCCATTCATGCTCTTACATACATATTTATTTGTTTTCGAGTTTTAGAAAACAGATATGATAGCACTTTTATCAATAGCATTCGACGGATTCCCTGATTCTGCCAAAGATGTTACTGCACGTAATGTCAGTGGCTGAACAATCTGTCTGTCAAGGCGTATTCAAAGCAAGAGGCATCTCCTGTTCAATGGGTTAGGCGTGCTTCGATTGCTAAGGTGCCTAGTGCGTATCTAAGTCTGCCGGAAGCTCAGATGATGCCATGGGAATCCATTACAAGCGCACAAGTGCATAAAGAGCGCGTCTGTATTCGGAAGTATTCTGAGATGACTGGGCATAATGCGTTTATACGTCTCAATACAAAGTTCCAGATGGTTGGTAGCCTTTGCTTACCAATGCGCCATCTTTCATCAACTTCATTCCTGAACCTAATTATGAGGATTTCTGAGTTACATCAAATTGGCGCATATTTATCTTTATTGAGCATCCAAAGGATACGCATAACTAGATTGTCGTTTAATTTTTTCATTCTGAGCGGAGCAGCAGACAATCCATTCAATGTAAGCATTCGGTAAACCCCGTCTTTTCCGCATAACTCCACCGGAGTATCTTTGCGGTTCATAAATACGAAACCGTGTGGAAACAACTGACACATTCAGGCCGAAGTATCAGGCATTTCTTGAGAGCAACTTGTCCGCCAGGGCCTTCTGCGGACAGATCGGGATGAATGAAAGCCATTTCTATTACTGGCAGGCCAAGATCCGCAAGGAAGCGTCGCACCGGAACGGTAAGTTCCTTCCCTTGAGCATCAACATCCACGAATGGAAGGTCGGACTCACCGGCGGACAGGGAATGAACTCAATGAAAATGCCGCATCCGGTCTGTGAAAACGTCTTCACCAACTGTGTGACTGTCCGCCTGTCTGGAGAGATCTCCGCACAAACTCTCTGCCAGATGATAACGATAGGGCGATAGCGGATGTTCAGCCTGACGGACACCAACAGGTTCTTCCTGTATCCGCATCCGACGGACATGCGCAAGAGCTTCTACACGCTGAGCGGCATCGTCACCAACCAGATGGCCTCGACGTGCAGGACGGCGACGCGTTCATCTTCAACAACAAGACGTGCACAAGCATGAAGGTCCTTCATGTGGAATGCGGCGGTCTGGTCATCTATCATCTGAAGCTTGAACGCGGCTTCATACATCTTCCGGGCATGTCCCGCAAGAATTGCATCTTCTGCAAGAACCACGATGCGGCCAAGGATGCCGCCGTGATGTTCACGATGATGGACTCAATATCGAGGCATACTTCTTCAACCACGTCCACGAGTACTACAACGACTACAGCCTTGAGATTGCTGACTTCCTGCTGTCCAGCCTGATCTTCAAAGGCCTTTTAAAGACATCGGAGGACCTCCGATAATCTTCAGAGAGTCTCCAACATCTTTCGGAGAATCTCCGGAAATCCTTGAAGAGACGTCAAAGTCTCCGAAATAACTATACGTGGTTCACCGTATGCTTACCGTCCAAAGAGGGGCTTTCATATATTGGTTGTTGGTCGGATATTCTTATTTTACTACAAAACCCACTTGATTTGAGATAACTTAATAATCATATAGCGTTCTCCATTACTATATTCAACTTGTATACATAATTTCCCATCTTCTGAGAATTCAGTATAGATGCCATGCAGCTTGCCATTTCTAAAATATGCATTAGTCTAAGTTTGCGTTACATTCTTTCACTCGCTTATATGAAACCTTTTTGCGATGTATGAGATCTACAATCATAGTCGGTATTGAGCAGATAAAAACCCCAATTACTCCTCCCAAAAGACAAGCTACCAGTCTACCGAAACTAAAATCCAAATCTTTTTTAAAGAATAACGTATAGAATTGAAAAACGATTCCAGTTACAAATCCTATTGGAATTGCAAACGAAGCCATTTTATCAGTTATAGCATCGTATTTAATATACTCGTCATAGCAATCTTTGCAACAAAAAACGCGAAATTTTCGAATAAATTTCGTTTCTTTAAGGTAACTACCAGTCCAAGTACGGCCAATAGAAAAGTCTCTATGAGCAATCTCTTCTTGATGAATATTCTGATAAATGCTATAATCGTTTGTAATATCTTTACCACAAAATGGGCAGGTGATTTTTTTATTAACCATGTGAAAATATTCTAACTATTCATTATTGTATGATATACTCAATTTGGCTATAAAAGTACAAAAAACGTGATATAATAGTCCACTTTGTTTTGATTTACAGTTTAATATCTCTATTTTGTTTCCTTGAAGGCAATCCCAATGCTTCATAAACTCGTATTTCTTGCGTCTGAACCATCTTACATGTGAAATGCCGTCTATTTTGAGGTCAAATTTCCCGTCCGAGGTCTCTTTAATCAAACCATCAGTCTTAAAGTGCTGTCGGAACTCAGTATAATAGAGTTCTACTTTGATGGTGACATCATTAAACATGAACAACTTTTTGATTAACCCATCGCCAAAATTCAGAGTATCACGCAAAAACTGATGGTCGACATCAGCTTTTCTGCATCGGGAAGTAGCGTTTGACATAATCCGTAAATTCCGACAGTTTGCAGTATTGTTGTTCGTAAGCATTCTTCATTTTCTGTATCTGTTAGGTATGCTGTTCTACTCGTTGTATGGCGTACCATTTCTGCCGTCACATACGCTTCACGGTCGGATATGCGCTGGTAATGCTTGATGATTTGAGCCTTGATGTTGTCAAGTCAAGCGCAAGATTGGTTTCCCTCGCTTCCATACTCTTGCCCTTTTGCCTTGTTTCCTTTGGCGTCCCATAACTCTTTCGGGATAGTCCACTTGCAACTGAACTGCGCCAGTGCTCCGTTGATTGTAGCCCGTCCCATGATGGGGACAATTCCGTTCTTTTCCATACTGCAGTTCACGTAAAACAGCACCTCGAATGTGCTTCTTGCCATACTCTTTTCTTTTGGGTTGCAAAACTATAAATCAACGAGTCACCTATTGATTATATTGTACTTTTTCGCCAATTACTGCTTACCTCTTCCTTTTTTATATGAGTAGACTGAGTGAAGACAATAATAAACAAAATGAAAAAGTGTATTAAATGTATCCTTGTCGCTGCCGCAGCGCCGTTTGTGGTAGGTTTGATTATTCCTGAGCGGTATCAGATGCCGTGCGAGACTACGGACAGCTATAAACATCAGTCATTCTGGTGGCATCCTTGGACCCGTGGCGTGTGAACGGTTCTCCGCATTGTGGCGTGGATATCTTCGGAAAGGAAGGGACCGAGGTCCGGCCTTCTGTCGGAGGTGTGGTGCTCTACAGCGGTTGGTTCGATGATGTCGTAGGGAACATGATTGTTGTACTGGGGCCCAAATGGAAACTGCACGAGTATATGCATTTGAAGAAGAGCTTTGTGAATTTTTTTTTTGGGGGGGCAGACAGTGGGCCATGATACGGTAATCGGACTGCTCGGAAAGACAGGAAACGCCACCAAGACTCCGACACGATACTGACTCCCGTGCCGCATTTCCGGCTATAAGACAAGGTTTATGGGAATGGTCTGCAGCCTAAAAAGTTCAATTGGAAGAAAATGTTCTACCTCAACCCTGACGAATACTTGAGAATCAAATGACATTGACAATCAAGGCTATTTCTTTGATTTGCGAAAATCAAAGACTGATATTTGATTTTTAATTTGATTGCTGTATAAGCCATGGATGCCATAAAGTATCAAATAAATAGACTAGATTTGATAAAATCAAGGCTATTTGTTTGATTTGACAAAATAAAAGCATTAACTTTGAACCATACCCATAATAATATCTCTATGATAAAAGGTGTAATCACAGGAGACTTGGTAAACTCCTCCCACATTGCCATAGAATGGCGACAAACTGTCATGGATGCCTTGAATGCATGCGTTAAGGATTTTTCATCTTTGAACCCAATAAAGATGGAAATGTACAGAGGTGACAGTTTTCAAGTTGTTGTTGACAACCCGGAATTGGCGTTATCTGTAGCCATCGCACTAAGAGCAAAACTAAAAGCAAGCACACCGGACAAGTCAGAAGTTTGGGACGCGCGGTTGTCCCTTGGTATTGGAGATGTTTCTTTTGCGAGCGGAAACATTCTGACTAGTGATGGAGAGGCATTCAGACTTTCCGGCAGGGCGTTTGATAATATAGGAAAGAAGAGATTGTGCATATCTACTCCCTGGAAGGAACTTGACAATAACTTGGATCTTGTCACTCGTTTTGCAGATAGCATCGTATCTGGATGGACGGAAAAACAGGCATTGGTATTCTATCATGCATTGGTTTTCCCGAAGTTGCAGAAGAAATTGGCAGAAGACCTGGAGATGACCAGTCAGAACTTTAATTATCACTGGGGAGCAGCCAAAGGACAACTTATCCTTGATTATATAAGCTATTACAAATCATTCGTTACAAAATTCATTTGACAATATTATGGATGCGTTCATTGTACTTGTGAAATTGCTTTGTGCTCATCTCTGTGCTGATTTTATTTTTCAGACTGACAGCATAAATAAAGGTAAACGCAAATCTGGAGGCAAGGGTATAGCATATAATCTGCTTCATAGTTTGATACATGCCGGAGCCGCATATCTATTTGTGGCAAACGTATCATACTGGTTCATTCCCATAATTGTTTTCGTGACTCATTTCGTAATAGACTGGATAAAGTGCAGATTCTGCGAAGACAATCTCCCCGCGTTTCTTGTGGATCAGTTCATGCACATTGCTATAATCTGCATAGTGTGGTTCGTATTTTTCGGTAAAGAGGTAGATTATACCTTCCTTGAAGACATTGACACTACCAAGGTCTGGTTGACAATCATGGCATATATCATTATGCTCAGGCCTTCATCTATATTTTTGGGGTTGTTTCTTAAGAAATGGGCTCCGGCTTCAACAAATGCCCAGAGTTTGCCCAATGCTGGACAATGGATTGGTTACATTGAGAGAATTCTGATACTCACGTTTGTCCTCGTAGAGAGCTTTGAAGGAGTCGGTTTTCTGTTGGCGGCGAAGTCTGTCTTCCGCTTTGGCGAATTGAACAAGGCAAAGGAAATCTGCACTACAGAGTATGTGTTGATTGGTACATTTGCAAGTTTTACCATTGCCATTCTTACGGGAATTGCATTGTCACATATATTCTGACTCCCGTACCGCATTTCCGGCTATACCACAAAGTTTATGGAAACGGCAGGCAGCCGGACAAATTCAATTGGAAGAAAATGTTCTACCTCAACCCTGACGAATATCTGAGAAGCAAATGAAAATAAAATTATTTACCCGGAAATCTGACGAATTATATTATCGCCAGCAGGGAATTGAGCGCTTCATAGATGCGCAAAAGACTGATTATAAGATTGCATTGGCGGAGATTGAACGCGGACGGAAGCAGAGTCATTGGATCTGGTATATCTTTCCGCAGCTTGTCGGGCTTGGCCGTAGCTGCTACTCGACACTTTATGGCATCCGCGATCGGCAAGAAGCGGAAGAGTATCTTCAGAATGAAGTGCTGGGGTGTCGGCTGCGCGAGATTACGAATGCGCTGCTGAAGCACAATGACAAGACGGCCGAGGAAATTTTCGGCGGGCTCGATGCAATGAAAGTGCGGTCCAGCATGACCCTGTTCGACGTAATTTCGCCTGACGACATCTTCGCGCAAGTCCTGGATACGTTCTATGACGGGAAGCGCTGCGAGTTCACATTGTCGGCAATCGCGGACAAAACTGTATAGAGCCCTCTAAAACACTTGGAGTATAGAATTTGTGACAATTTATACCCAGCGAGGGGGCTTTTTGGGAATTTTTGCTAGATTTATAACAAATAATATATTGTTTGTTTTGGCGAAGATTACCGAATTATGAATAATATGTTAGCATTTAATCTGTCTGTACCTAAAGATGTTGCGTTACAGATAGCGGCAAGAGTGAAGGCGAGACGATTGGAGCTGGACTTGACTCAGGAAGGATTGTCGGCCAGAGCCGGTATCAAGTTTGCCACTTATCGCAGATTTGAGCAGACTGGTGAAATATCATTGAGAGGTTTGCTCCAAATCGGGTTTGCCTTGAATGCACTTTCTGATTTTGATGCACTCTTTACTCAGAAACAGTATCAGACGCTTGATGATGTTTTGAATGGGCAATATGTTTCACGAAAAAGGGGTAAGAAAAATGAATAGCATACGGCAGATTGAAGTCATTTATGATAACCGTCCGGTGGGACGGATGGCGCTGTTGAAAGACGGGTTGTGCGCATTTGAGTATTCAAATGAATGGCTCAATTCTGGTTTTCGACGTGTGTGAAAAACGTTTTAATATGCACAGAGCATTACATAGCATGGAAAGAAATGACCATCATTAAAGACCATGTGTCAGAGAAGCCCCGGCTGGGGTGGAACCTCTGGAGACATGGTCGCCCATGACCTTGTGAATGGGTGTCAGGCGACAGCCTGACGGGATGAGCGAAGCGAACCTCCAGAGGCTCCATCCCCGCCGGGCGCACCAAAAGACAAAGTGACGTTTCAATGCGACCACCTCACCCTCGTGAGAATTTTTCCCGTGAGTAAAAACGCACGATTTACGCACATGACAAAATTTCGCCCCCGTGGTGAGAAGTAAACGTTTTAGTACGCACGGGGCATGGTCGGGGTGAAAATTAAGTAGCAGAATCATGGCGGGACGGAGAAAACTCACAAGGTAATCATGTTAACATTTCGGGTTGTGAAATCATCATAAGGCGCCAGAATGTCCAAGATGCCCCCAAAGACGCAGGATTCCTCACCTTTTTCTCGCAAAACTGTTTTTCGTACCGCATAAAACGTTTTCTCGGAACAAAACGCATCAGCATGCACACTCGGTACCGCCTAAAACGTTTTCGCGGTACAAAATGAACCACGGAAAATGGAGCCAAAAAAAATGAACAACCAGAGTCAACAAAAATCAGGAAATGACATCAAAACGGATCACAGAAAAAGAACCACGTAACAGCAAAAGCCCGGCGGGCGCACAAAAGAACAAAGTGACGTTTTAACGCAACCAACCCCTTCGTAAGAATTTTTCCCGTGAGTGAAAACGCACGATTCACGCACGACATGACGATATTTCGCCCCGTGGTGAGCCGGATTTTACGTTGAGCCCCGTTTTCCGGACAACCCCGCCGCATTAGGAGCTATATACAGAAAACGGAGACCATTTCTGATCTCCGTTTCAGTGCTCCCTTAGGGGCTCGAACCCTAGACCCCAACATTAAGAGTGTCGTGCTCTACCAACTGAGCTAAGGAAGCAAAACCCTCGCCAAATATGCGAGGGACTTCGAGGTGCCAAGCAGAATCGAACTGCTGTACTTGGTTTTGCAGACCAATGCCTAACCGCTCGGCCATAGCACCATTGCTTTGGGAATACAAAGATAGGTATATTTTTCTTCTTTCCAAAACTTTTCCGGACTTTTTGCTCTTTTATGCCATTTTTATGAAACAATTATGGCATTAGAGTAAGTCCTACGCAAGATTTCGACTACTTCTTAGGAATCTTCAGAACCATGCCAGGCTTTATGGCAGTGGAAATTCCATTGAACTTCATGATGTCGTCAGCACTGATTCCCGGATACGCCTTGGCAATACTATATAAGGTATCGCCTTTCTTCACCGTATAGATAGTATAACCGGAAGCCCCTGCCGACTTCGAAGACGAAGTCCCGCTTGCAGAAACCGATCCCTGTCCGGACTTTGCAGCGGCTGATTGTTTAGACGAGGTCGCAGAACCTGACTTGGCAACGGACTGCCGTGAAGTGACCGAAGACTTGGCCGCCGATGACGAAGCCGGTTTGGCTGTCGACACAGGACCACCACCCTTGCCATAAATCACAAGCACCTGGCCAACACGTAAATTATTGCTCTTCAGATGATTCCACTTCTTCAGCTGGGAAACTGACACATGATATCTTGAAGCAATCCTTCCGAGATAATCACCACTCCTCACTCTGTATGTAATTCTGTTACCATTACTTGAAGAAGCGATGTTCTGCAAAGTCGCAGGATTGAAAAGTTCCTTCGCCCTATGGGTATATACAGAATCCTCCACCTCAATGAACTTGCCGGAATACTGCAAAGGCAAACGCAGAATATACTCCTTCTCATTTCCCGGAATAATATCATGCACATACTGAGGATTCAGGTTTCGGAGCTCATCCACAGAAATGCCGGTCAAATCATGAATCTGCTGGAAATGAAGCATGCGATGAATCTGGAAAGTGTCCAGATGAGCCGGCAACTGAACCGGATCAGGTACAATGCCATGCTCCTTGTAATAAGAGAACGCATACATTGCACCGACAAAAGCCGGAACATAGCCCCTGGTCTCACGAGGAAGATACTCATACACCGACCAGAAATCCTTGTTGCCACCGCAACGGCGAATTGCCTTGTTCACATTGCCTGCACCGCAGTTGTATGACGAAATCGCAAGATTCCAGTCTCCGAAAATCCTGTAGGCATCATACATGTATCTTGCGGCCGCATCAGCAGCCTTGAAAGGGTCCAGCCTCTCATCCACATAAGAATTGATTTCGAGGCCATAATTCTTCGCAGTCGTGTACATGAACTGCCACATACCCTTGGCACCTGCCCTGGAAACTGCTATCGGATTGAGGGCAGATTCAATGACAGCCATATATTTCAATTCATCCGGCATGCCGTATCTGTCCAAAGTCTGCTCGAAAATCGGGAAATAATAACGTGACAATGCCAGCATTTTGGCCATCTTGGTAGGCATCTTGTCAGAATAGAGAATGATATAGTTACGCACCGTCTCATTATACGGCAGCGTAATATATGAATTCATCTTCGCAAGACGCTCCATGAAAACCTTGTCAGGGACATTCGACGTAAACTTGACAGAATCCATATTGTAACAGCCCTCGTCACTGGTCCTTGCCTGACGATGAAGATACCAAAGATTCAGCAGACTGTCAGTCACTTCCTGAGAATATGTCTCCGGAGCAACACCATCCAGAAGAGAAAACGACTTTCCTCCATCTGTATATTCCTCCTCAACGTATGCAGTATCCCGAAAAGAATCAATCTCAAGCATAAGAGAATCCACCATTGACCTAAGCCGGATATTCTCATTGATCAACTCCTTCCTCGACTTTTTCTGTCGGATTCCTGAAAAAAAATTCTGCGCGGAAGCACTCTCACAGGAGGGCCCGAAAACGACAGCCGCTACCACAGCGGCGGTAGAAAAAAAACTGTATAATTTCATTGACAATTAACTCTTTACAAACTCATATCTTTTTCGGCAGTTTCGGATTTCAATGTTATGCGAACATCAGAACCTGAATCCGATGCTAAGACCGAAAGCTTCAGAACCGGAGACCGTCGGACGACTGAAGCCACTTCTGCCCGAATAACCTCCCGTATTCATGGCATAACCCATGTCAGGATAAATCATCGTCGGAGAAACACTCATCGAAATATCGTCATCAAGTTCAAAATTCTGCATATAGGAAAAGACATTCGCGTCAATGATCTGAAGCAGATAAAAACCTGCCAATGCCACGACGGAATAATCCCGATACCTTCTATAAACATCCCTGTAATACTTTGCCGTAGAAGCAGATACAGGACCATCATAAGTGGAGTTTTCTGCAGTGGCGGCATTATAGATTCTCTTATAACGCAAATAATTCGTATTGTTCGTAATCAGAAAATGAGCGGAACACATGAGCCCCGTATAATAAATCGGTATCTTCCAAAACTCCCCATTGTATGCCTGCCCGAGACCAGGAAGAAGCGCCGAGTAGAGAGTTGCCTTTCCGGCCTGCGGATACGTTCCTTTCTTGTAGTTTCCGACACCGTCAAGCAACGAGCCCCAATAAATCAGACCCGTTCCCAGAAAGCACAAATTGCTTATTGTCTTGTCACGATTGTTTCTGTCCACATTGTATTGATGCCTGAAATATATTCCGGCACCGGCAGTCGCAGCCATTCCGCCATATATGACAGGAAGTTTCCAATACTGTTTGTTGTACATCTGCTGCGCTCCCACGAAAACGGTGGAACCGGCAAAAAGGACACCTATGCGCGCATCTCTCTTATGCCGCACTCCCCCGAAAAACTCTTTGAAGGTGAATGCGGCATCTGTAGAATCTCTGGCTGTAGAATCACTCTCATCATTATAGTTCTGAGTGAAAGCCTTCTCCTTGAACTGGGCCCTCGCATTGAACGAAAACGACAGCAGGAACAAGCACAGCAGAGCCAGTATGTGATATTTTCTTTTAGACATCGGCAGCAAATCAGATATTTGAATCCTCAAGAGCCTTGAGAAAACGGCTGATTTCCGCGTCAGAGTCAAAATGAATCGTCATTGTACCCTTTCCGGATTCAGTTCTTTTCAGGCTGATGCTCTTATCAAAAAACTTGCCGATATGCTCAAGAACTTTATAATAATCGTCCGGAAGAGCAACTTCTTTCTTCTGCGGCTTGGCAGGACTTCCCTGCAATTCCTTGATCTTGTCCTCCAACTGTCTCACCGACAGGCCATGTTTAATCACAAGATCACACAACTGCTCCTGAAGAGTCTGGTCAGCCACGCCAAGAATAACTTTTGCATGACCTACACTTAAGAGACCGACCTTCAAGTCATGCTGAACCTTAGCCGGCAATTTCAGAAGACGAAGATAATTGGTTACCGACGCTCTCTTCTTTCCCACTCTGTCAGCCATCTGTTCCTGAGTCAGACTGCATTCGTCGATAAGACGCTGATAACTCATGGCTACCTCGATAGGATCCAGATTCTCTCTCTGGATATTCTCCACAATCGCCATCTCCAGCATTCCTTGGTCATTGGCATCCCTGATATATGCAGGAACCATCGTCATTCCGGTCATTCTGCAGGCCTTGAAACGACGTTCACCACTGATAATCTGATATCTGTTGTCAGATTTCTTTCTGACTGTGATAGGCTGGATAAGTCCGAAAGTACGTATCGACAACGCTAATTCCTCCAGAGCCTCCTGATCAAAAGACATTCTCGGCTGGAAAGGATTCGGTTCAATCATATCTACCGGGATGCGAAGCACATCAGCAGTGTCCTGAGGCTCTTTTGTCCCCACGACCTCCTTATTGACATATCCGACCGGACTGCGCAACGACTCAAGGTCCCCTACATCACCAAGCAGCGCCCCGATGCCTCTTCCAAGTCCTCTCTGTTGTTTACTCATGTCTTACACTATTTATTTCATTTTTCTCCAGAACCTCTTTCGCGAGATTCAGGTAATTCGTAGTTCCGTTGCTCATGATGTCATACAGAATAATCGGCTTGCCATGGGAAGGAGCCTCGCTGAGGCGGATGTTTCTCTGAATTATGGAATTGAACACCATATCCTTGAAATGTTCCCGAAGCTGGTTCAGCACCTGTGTATGCACCTTCGTACGGCCATCGAACATCGTAACCACAAATCCTTCTATTGTCAATGCCGGATTCACGCCATTCTGAACCAATCTGATGGTCTGGAGCAACTTTCCGAGTCCCTCCAACGCAAAGAACTCCGGCTGAACAGGAATCATCACCGAATCCGCAGCAGTCAGCGAATTGACAGTAATGAGCCCCAATGAAGGAGAACAGTCTATAATAATATAATCATAGTCATCGCGGACCGGTTCAATAGCTTTCTTCATGATAGACTCACGCTCCTCAGCCTCAAGCATCTCTATCTCGACTCCGACAAGGTTAATATGCGACGGCACCATCTGGAGATTGGCAATCTCTGTCTGAATCAACGCGTCACGGATACCTATCTCTCCGATAAGCACCTCATACAAAGTCCGTTTTCTGTCATCCTCAGGAGAGAAGTTGAGTCCGGATGTGGTATTGGCCTGCGGATCCGCATCAATGATGAGGACCTTTTTCTCAAGGACAGCCAAAGACGCCGCAAGATTAATCGCAGTCGTAGTCTTTCCCACTCCTCCCTTCTGGTTCGCTATTGCTATGATCTTTCCCATCTTTTAAACTCTATAATGCATACCGCAACAACTGGAAGATGTCGTCCGCATGCCACTACTTAATTATGTAAAGTTCACAAAATTAATAAAATAATCGATACCCCACGCGAACTGTTGATAACTTTTCTTTTACACAGGGTCCACATCCAGCGCAACATGCCCATTATAAGCATGTTGGGTATCGAAAGCCTTCACGATATCCACAAGTTTCCGTTTATTGTCAGACAGAGCACCGTCCTTCCTGAAACTTACACGCAGATGCCTCACGAATATATCTGACTGCCTGTCCACAGCCGGCGGGTAAGGACCGACGACAGAAACCGGCTGGGCAAACGTCTGCACAAATCCTGACATGGAAATACCAAAAGCATTGGCAATGGCAGAATATAACATTCGCGAGAGCTTTTCCAGTCTCGCTTCATTGGCGTCCTTCACGATTACCCGCACAATTCTCGAAAACGGGGGATAACCGAAGGCCTGGCGTTCGTCCATCATTGACTCTATCAATGCTTTTCTTTCAGCCTCCGAGGCAAGACTCATTACGCCATCCTCGTTTTCATGCGAAAAAGCCTGATATACAGGATGATCCGGACGCGATGTCTGTATAACCAAAATTCCTTTCTGACCACGCCGTCCTGTCCTTCCCCGGAATTGCTCCAGAAGTTGGAACGCCCTTTCGTCTGCTCTGAAATCCTGCTGGCCCAAAAGGGAATCGGCCATCAGCACAGCAACGAGTGAAAGCCCGTCGAAATCAAAGCCCTTCGTAATTATCTGAGTCCCGACAAGTATATCGATTTTTCTGTCTGCAAAATCCCGGATAATCTCCGATTCCTTGCCTGCAACAGCGGCCGTATCACTGTCCAGACGGGCAACCCTGGCCCCAGGGAAAAGATTGGACACCTCTTCCTCAATCTTTTGCGTACCGGCGCCCAACGCCTCCATTGTCCCGCCGCATTTGGCGCACTTTCCCGAAAATGGTGTTCTCCAGCCACAGTAATGACACAATAGAATCCCCTCCTGACGATGCCAGCTCAGCGGCACATTACAATGCGGACAACGCGGGATATCCCCACACGCAGTGCATTGGACAGCAGGAGAATACGCACGTCTTGCACGAAGGAGCAGAACCTGTCCGCCGTCTGCCAGAGCCGTTCTGATACGCTGAATGAGCTTAAAAGAGAAATTCCCCGCCATTCCTCTCTTTCTCCTTTCCGCAGAAGTGTCAATGATTTCCACATCCGAATCGGACGCGCCGTAATATCTTTCCGGAAGATCGACTTTCTTCATCCTCCCGATTCTGCAATTGTAGAGGGACTCCAGCGAAGGAGTTGCAGTCCCGAGGATAATCTCCGCCCCGTAAATACGGGCCAGCATCAATGCAGTATCCCTTCCGTTGTATCTTGGTGCCGGAGCGTCCTGCTTATACGAGGTATCATGTTCCTCATCCACGATTATCAATCCCAGGTCATGGTGAGGCAGGAATATCGAAGAACGCGTACCAAGCACTATGTAATTTCCCGAACGGATCTCTGACGCGACATCTTCCCTCTTGGCAGCAGTAACTTTCGAATGGAAAGTGAACAGATATGCTCCGAAAATACGCCTGAGCCTTTCTTCCAGTTGCCTGCTGACTGCAATCTCAGGAATCATGTAAAGGACATTCTTCCCCTGACGCATTGTTTCCAATGCCAGTTTCACATATATTTCAGTCTTTCCGGAGCCCGTGATTCCATTGAGAAGGACGGGCAGATGCTCCTGAAAAGCAGATTTCACTGCCGAATACGCATCATTCTGCGCAGCACTCAGCGACACATCATATGAAGACTCAAAGCACCTCTCGTTATCCGGACCGGATACTTTCTCATCCTCCAGCATTGACATCGACTGCTCCACAAGCGCAATCTGCGCGACATACTTTTCCGCCTCATCCGAAAACTTCTTCTTCGAAGAATCCGACTTCGCGCGTTCTGCCGCCGCCCGCTTTTTTTCAAGAAAAGCGGAAAGCCTATCCTTCCGGGACGCAAGCGCCTGAAGTTTCCTGTCAATGACAGAGAGACGCTTCGCTTCACGTTTAGCGTCTGCAACTTCCTTATCCACTTTCAGTTGCGGATAAGCTGCCTTAAAAACCTCGCCCACGGTACAGAGATAGTATCCGGAAACAAAACGCCACAATTCAAGCTCATTGGCAGTAATCGTCTCCAGTTCCCTTTCCAATGACAAGACGGCATTGATTTTACCCTCCTCAACGTCAGGTTCAATACAGGCCGCGCTGATCACGCCAAGATACTCCTTCCTCGCAAACAGGACAGAAACCCTCATTCCCACGGCAATTCCGCCCCGCGCCATCTCAGCAGGGATATAATAATACGGCTCCCAGTCAAGTCTGAGCGGGAGTATGACTCTTATATATGTTCTGTCCTTCAACATGTTTATTATGCGAATTTACAAACAATTTCACTGAATTTACTATATCTTTGCCGAGATTAAACGGCCGGTCATTAACCGGCAACCATAAAGACGGACAGAAAATGAAAGATGAAAACATGCAGGTATTACCTGAAGATTTGCTTAAAATTCTAAGCATCAACACCTCAGCATCACAGGAAGATTTGGCAACCGACGACTGGGACAGCGACTACAACTGCAGTTACAGTGCCGACGGCCTCAAGCTGCTCGATGCAGAGAACTTTCCCGATGAAGTCAATGTCCGCGAAGGTACCAGAATAATCTGCGACAATGTCTTCTCTTTCCAGCCATACATGGCTGAAGACCGGCCTATAGGCAGTGAAATCCCTGAAGAAGAAAGAGTTTCATTTCTGGACAAGATTCATATGCCTGACTCATTGGAACATATCGGCGAGGCTGCATTCAAGGAGTGCGGCTGGGTCAAGAGATTCGGTCTCCCGAAATCCCTCCTTACCGTCAGGGACGAGGCATTCTATGGCTGCTGGGAACTCGAGCAGATAGGTTTCCCCGCATCTCTCAAAGCCATCGGAGAACGTGCATTCTTCGAGTGTTTCTCTCTTGAGAAAGTAAGGATAAACAAAGGACTCAAACTGATAGGCGCCGAAGCATTCTCATTTTGCGAATCCCTTAAGGAAATCACTCTGCCGGAAGGACTTATAGCCATCGGCCCCGACGCTTTCTACGGATGTACCAAACTCAGGAAGATTTTCATTCCGAAAGGGACCTCAGACATATACAGGGAGATCTTCCCCGAGAAGCAGCATCGCTATCTCAAGGAGGTTTAACGTAACCGGTATTGCTACAGCCGCAGTTCCGGCCATACACTCTAAAAGTCATAAGTAATCTGCATTTTAAGTTCAGCCTTGGACGGACGCCACTTTGTTTGTCCTGGACTAAGCCACGGGGTATCCGTATATCCCGTTCTAATATATGCCTTGACGGCATCATTCTTCCTCAAACGGAATTTGAGCCGTGCCACTAATGACAACGAGTAACCCCGCCCATAATACGCAGGAACATTGAAAGACCCCGGCGCATCACGTTCGTAGCAATACAGACGGCCGTCCCAGCTGTCGGCGGCAAACATTGTCCCACGCAAGAAAACGGCTCCGATCCGTCCGGAATAACTTTCCTCGACATAGCCCAGTCCGGACAACTTATCCGTCAACGCCGCATAGGCCCGGACTACCGTATTCCACTTCCCGGCATTGACCTTCAAATCAGCACGCAAATCCAGCCGGTTCGTGTTCCCGTAAGACTTCCAACGTTCTGTGACCCTCAAATCCAGATTAACAGACTCAGAGAGCTTCAAAGGACTGGACAACAACACCTTGACCTGCTTCCTGTCCTTTTCCGGAACAAAAGCATAGTCTACACTCAGTTCATACGACTTGAATGAAATTCCGGCCGCTGCACCATGTTCTCCACCCTTGCCGGAAAACGCACGAACCGGAGCCGTAAAAGACAAATCATACTCCGAAGGGATATATCTGCCAGCCAGTGCCAATTTCCATTCCCCTGCCGGAAACATGAAGCCTCCTGTCAATGCCGGTTTCACATTACAGATATCCATGGCCGCCTCACCGAAAATCTCGACTCCCCGGATACAGAATCTTGCATCTGCGGAGACTTTTGTCAATGGCAACACCACCTTATCCCCGACACGAAACACCTCCATCCCGGCATTGGCCTTTCCCATAGACTTCGCATTTTTTAAGTTGCAAAGTGCTGTAAGTGAGACTTGTCCATGTCTGAAAAACCATGCAGCATTGATTCCGGGCAGCAAATCCAATTGCAGTTTCGTCCCGCTTTCACACCAGTTACGGAATCCCGGCGAGCCCAAGAACAAAGATATTCCGAAACGTCCGTAATCAAGTTCCGCAGCGGCTCCCCTGAGACTGGAGGATGAAGATGCCGACATTGACGGAGAGATGCCTGTAGGCCTTTTCCAGAAGGAACGGGGTCCGGAAACCCCTGTCATGGCGAATCCGCTCCACAGGGCAAGTCCCTGACCGAATCTGAGGGAATAGTCACCTACGACAAGACGGGACAGGTGCCTCCTCCCGAAATAAGCGCCATGCACGGTATATGCAGACGGCCACGGGACATCGCCCGAATATGTCCTTTTCAATGACAGACCTGCAGTCCATCGTCCTTCAGCACCCGTCCTGAACTTTTCATAATGGGACCATGAATAATCAGGATACTTCCCGTCGAAAGGTATTGACAACTTGTTCGATTCATTGATTGTCAATGAGTTCCGCACAGGTGCCCGATAATCCGAGGACTTCCCCGGCAAAGAGTGCGACTCCAATGATATGAACCATCTCAGCGCTTCCGCCGTCTCTTTTCCGAAACCATCGACTGCCCCAAGTTCCGATATTGACAAGACATCCCCACTTCGCGCCCTGTAATCCAACAGAGATACAATCTGGTACATTGACATGAGCCCGGACGCCTCCAGCACATTCCTTCCGACAAGATTGATCGGAACAGGATGCTCCGCAAGGTCCCACCATTTTTCCATTTCCTCTTCCGGGATCTGCTCCAGTTCAGACACGCCGGACAAATAGGCTGCCGCTTCCGGAACGGAAGACACGACATTGACAGGCTGAGACATTGACCGTCCCTTCCCGTCTCCAACTATTTCGCGCTGTCCTTGTGAAAACGCCCGCGACTGCAGGCACATTGACATTGACAGCAAGACTACAACACAAATTCGTATTCTCATACGGCCATTTTTTGTGGCCGTTCTACCCGAAGTCCTGCTTTACGCCGCAATATAGGAATTATTTTTCTTTGTTGGAATTTTTATAGTAATTTTGTGTCCTTGAATAAAAAGCAACATGAGCAAGATTACTTTATTCGACAAAACCTTCAGACCTTTCATTCCCAATGAGGAACTGGAAAAGGCCATTGACAAGGTGGCAGACCACATAAACGCAGACTTCAGCGACTCCAAGGAGCCTGTCGTCCTGCTCTGCATCTTGAACGGTTCGATAATGTTCACTGCCGAACTGATGAAAAGGCTGTCATTCGACTGCCAACTCGTTTCCATGAAATTGTCTTCGTACTGCGGTACCGAGAGCACCGGAAACGTCAAGCAGGTCATGGGCATGACCGGTAATATAGAAGGCAAGCATGTGATTATCGTCGAAGATATCGTTGATACAGGCAACACAATCGTAGATTTGACTCGTATTGTAAAGGAAAAAGGCGCATTGGACTGCAAAGTCTGCACCATGCTTCTCAAGCCAGAGGTCTATAAGAAAGATGTCAAACTCGACTACGTGGCAATGGAGATTCCGAACAAGTTCATCGTCGGATTCGGACTGGACTACAACGAGCTCGGCAGAAACTATAAAGACATTTATATCCTCGACGAGGATTAAGAGTCCCGTCACAGGTAAGGTCAATGTAACTGCATGCCTTGCAACGGCTTGCAGATTATAAAAATGTGCATAAACCGAAGTATAACTCAGGATGCGCACGCATCCGGCAAATTATAGTAGAACTACAAATGAAGTATTACATTCTTTTCGGGCCTCCGGGAGCAGGTAAAGGCACCCAGGCTAGCGCAATGGTAGAAAAATACAATCTCTGCCACCTTTCTACAGGCGAATTGCTCCGTAAGGAGATTGCAGAGGGCACTGAACTTGGCAAAAAGGCTAAAGCCCTTATCGATGCAGGTTCTCTCGTTCCTGATGAGGTTGTAGAGGGCATGATCGACAATGCTTTCAAGACCATCAAAGGTGTTTCAGGTTTTCTGCTCGACGGTTTCCCGAGAACTATTGCCCAGGCAGAAGTTCTGGACAAGATGCTTGCAGCTGGAAACGAGGCTGTGACTTCTGTCATTTCAATCATGATTCCTGACGAGATGATCAAGGAGCGTATCCGCCACAGAGCTTCTATCGAGGGTCGTGCCGATGACGCAAAAGAGGAGACTATCAACAATAGAATCAAGACATACCACGAGAAGACCGAGCCTCTTATCGAGTTTTATAAGAAGGCCGGCAAATATGAGGAAATCGACGGCACCGGCACTATCGACGCTGTCCGCGAAACAATTTTCTCTGTAATGGACAAATTCTAGTATCCGGAAGATACTACGTCTTGAGGCTGCCTGAACACTCAGACAGCCTCAATTGTATTACTTCATTTCCAGTTCATTCACAATCACTTCGGCAGCGGAAAGCGCCCATGAAGGGAAATTGTCATCACGATGGAACTTGCCCCCATTGGCAAAATCCAGTAGAACGGACAAATCAAATTTCTCGGCCTCTACAGCAGCACAGAAGCGGGTCGCGTCATAAGCATTGCACTTCTGCTCGATATGGGAAGGAACCATCAAGAGAGGCTTGCCGAGATACATGGCTTCACAGATGGACTCGAATCCGGCAGTAGAAGCATAGGCATGGCACCCGGCCATCTGACGGAGGAACTCCTTGTCATCAAGGTAATAAAAACGGAGAGTATCATCCACAATCTTGACAGGAGCCTCATCGGCATTGTCCCAGAAAAACCGGAGAGACACATCAGGATGAGCACGATGCCAGGCATTGACCTCCTCCGCAAAACCGGCATTGAGCATATATCCCAATATATAGCCGCCATCCCTGAACTCGGGACTTTCGCGATAAGCGAGAACCTCAGGACGAAGCAGTGGCGGAACCACCTTTATCCTGCCGTCATCTGGCATTGGCCTGAATGACAGTGCCAGAAGTTTGGATGCACCATTTGCAATCGCGCGAGAAAAAAGATTCAATCCCAGATGTCCTTCGTAACCAAACTCCGGGATATGCATATCTTTATGAAGGAACAGGAACTGGTGCCCCACACAAACCATAGGAATTTTCTCGTCGGTCAATTTATATGCAACCGTACCGAGCAATTCGTAAAAATTCACGATAACGTCAGCACCACTTTCCTTGATATGAGTACGAATCAATGATATTGAAGGGATGAACTTCGGAGAAATCGCAATATTGAATAGAACTGATTTCAATGCATCCGGACGCTTGTCCCTGGCCGCGGAAACGAAATTCACTGATTCAAAATAAGTTATCGGGGCACTTACACCTTGCGTAAAAAATGCAGGAAGAATCCTGGATTCACTCTTTCCGACAAGCATTCCGACCACCTGATGACCTCTGGAAACCAGAAGCCTTTCCATCGTCATAGCCTGCGTAAGATGTCCTCTGCCCTCTCCTTGTATTATAAACAAGTACTTCATTATCCCGAAATTTAAAATTATCGAACTATAATTAGATTTGATATCTGGCGATGCGCCAGTTGCCGTCATAATCCTCTACAAGCGCGGTCAATGACTCCACCCAATCCCCTGAATTCAGGTAATGGATACCACCCTTGAGCATCTTGTCTTCAGGATGATGGATATGACCGCAGATAATGCCGTCGCACCCCTTGGCCTTGGCATACGAAGCAAGATCAGACTCAAAACCGGAAATCGCGGAAACAGCCTGCTTGACCTTGTGCTTGACGACCGCGGAAAGAGAATAATACTCTTTTCCCCGTTTCTGGCGGGCCTTGTTCCAGACATTATTGAACTTCAGCAGAAGATTATAGGCGACATCGCCGAGCTTTGCCAAGAAAGTCAGCCTCGAAGTGATACTGTCGAAGGCATGCCCATGGATAACCACATAAGAATGATTCTTCTCCTTGATGATGAATTCATGAACAAGGCTGATATTGGCCATTTTGGACGGGACCAGCGGATCCAGGAAATCATCATGGTTGCCGGTAACATAAATCACCTCCGTATTATGCTTTTCCATCATCTTCATTATCACATGAAAGAAAGCTGAATGCACGACTGTCCACTTGTCATTGGAATTCTTCAGCTGCCAGCCGTCGATTATGTCCCCATCCATTATAAGCCGATCGCAGTCAACGGAACTGAGAAATTCTGTAACTTCTCTGACTTTGGAATGTGGCGCACCGATGTGGACATCTGAAATAACCACTGTCTTATAATGAGGTCTTTCCATTTTCAATGCTATTATTTCCCTTGGTAAACTCTGTAACCTTCTGATCATCAGTGACCGGACAGACAAGCACATTGCCGTCCTTTGCAGCCACGACATAACCATCCAGACCATCTACCACAATCATGCCCGGATTTCCGGAATGCACGATACAATTCTTGCAGCCGAACATCCTGACATCGCTTCCGACAGTCCTGTTTCCGTTCTCATCAGCCGGAATATGCTTGCCTACAGAACTCCAGCTTCCAAGATCGGACCACTCCAGATCCGAAGCGATCACATATATGGACGGTGATTTTTCCATTACTGCATAGTCGATGGAAATCTTCTCGCACTGAGGAAAAAGCTCGGCCAGAACCGCCTTCTCGTCTTCCCTGCCGAAAGCCTGTGAAATCCTGTCCATCATCGACACAATCTGCGGACAGTACTGCCTCATCTGGGAAACAATCGTCTTCACCGACCAGACAAAGATACCGGCATTCCAGAAATAATTGCCAGCGGCAAGATACTGCTCGGCAATATCCCTCTTCGGCTTCTCCTTGAAGGCATTGACTTTCACGATCTTATCCTCCTCTACAGAAGACGAGCAGATATATCCGTATCCTGTTTCAGGCCTGTCCGGATGGATTCCGACAGTGACGATGCAATCATTTTCAGCGGTAAAGTTCAATGCCTTCCTGATCACGTCCGCAAACTGCCCGGTCCTCAGGACCAGCGCATCAGACGGGGTAACAACTATATTGGCCTCCGGATCCTTACGCATTATCTTCCAACAAGCATAAGCGATGCACGGAGCCGTATTTCTCGGAACAGGTTCTGCAAGAATCTGATCAACAGGTATCTGTGGCAACTGTTCCCTGACGACATCCACATATCTTTCAGAAGTCACCACCCATATTCTGGACGAATCGCACACCGGCAAGAATCTTTCCACAGTAAGCTGTATGAGAGATTTACCAACACCGAGAAGGTCAATGAACTGCTTCGGCGTTTCCGGCGTACTGACAGGCCAAAGCCTGGTACCGATACCACCTGCCATTATGACTACGTGTGTATTCATATCTTTCAATTTTTAAAACTACTTTCTCAAATTTAATAACAATATACCAATTTAAGAACGTGTGTTACAGAATTTTCACAAAAGAAGTTATCTGATTTCAAGAACATTGTCACAATATTTCACCACATTGTCACGATGCGTAATGAAAATTATGGTCTTCCCGACAGCTGAAGAAGAGAGGTTCCTGAGAAGCCTTTCCTCGGTTTCATTGTCAAGCGAAGAACTGAATTCATCCAGCAGCAGAATGCTTCCTGAGCGCAGAAGGCCACGGGCGACGGCAATACGCTGGGCCTGCCCCTCACTCAAGCCCGTGCCGAACTCACCGCAAACAGTATCAAGCCCTTCCGGAAGTTCGCGGACAAAATCAGCCGCAGCCACGTCGAGAGCATCCCATAGCATCTGTTCTGTCGCATCCGGATTGCCCATAAGCAGATTCTCGCGTAGCGACCCGCTGAAGAGAGTATTTCCCTGAGGGACATAGATGAAATTGGTTCTTGTCAATGCCGATACTTCGATTCCGTCTTTCTCCCCTTCACCACATCCCGAATAAATGCGTACAGTGCCGGAAACAGGCTTCAGCAACGACAGCATAAGCCTTATCAATGTACTCTTTCCGGCTCCCGTCTCCCCTATGACGGCAGTCCTCGAACCAGGCACGAAATCATGCGAAAATGCATTGAATATAAACCTGTCGCCATCAGGATATCTGAAAGTGAGATTGTCAATGCTGATTCCTGCGGGAGCCTCCACCAAGATCTGAGATCCTTCATCCTCTTTCTCTCCCCCGTCGATTTCCATCAGGCGGTCAGCGGCTACACTAGCATTGACAAAAGAAGAAATCTGCCGCGCAATCCGCATTGACGGACCCTGTATCTGCCCCACAAGCTGAAGAAAGGCAGTCAAGATACCGAATGTCACTGTGCCGGCATAAATTCCTAAAACGCCCCAAAGCAGAGCTATCGAGTAACCGATTCCGAAAGCAGCACTCACGGCAGACGAAGAAAAGATGCTGAACCATGTACGTTTCCTGACAGTGCCCATTTCTTCTGACTGCAACCTGTCCAGACGGTCTCCAACAGCATCACCCTGCAACATAGACTGGACGACTGTCTTGTGCTGGAGGCTTTCCTGTATATGGCTCTGGACGACACTTTCCGTATCTCTGATTTGTCTGGAGAGTTTCCGCATCCTTCTGAAAAAGATTTTGCTCAATGCGAAAAAGAACGGAGCCACGGCGATAATCACTACGGCGAGACGGAAATCCAGCATTGACAAGAAGATGAAGGCCGCAATCAATTGCAGCATGGATGAGACCAATGCCGGGAAGTCCTGACAGACGACGCTTGCAACTGTCTCTGCATCAGTAAAAACTCGGCTTATGGTATCTCCGCTGTGATGGCTGTCCTTTCCTGTCCATTGGGATTTCAGAAGCCCGTCAAACAGATGTTGACGCATATTGAAGACTGTCCTGTAAAATGAAATGCTCTCCACATGAGCCTTCAGAGCATTGACAAGAACCCTCAGAATGACTGACAGGAACAGCAGTATGCCGCACATGACCAGATGCTGCCTGTCATGAGTGATGGTGGCCACATCCACAAGGGATTTGCTGAGCCATATGAAAAAAAGGTTCAGGCCAATGCTGACTAAGCACAGGAAAATATTCGCGACTATATACCATCGGGCACAGGCGGAATTGCGCCATAGCCATTCAACATTCTTCATAGCAAGGTGTTTCAATGACAAATATCGATCAATGAAAGACATCAATCCGGACAAAGATAGTATAAAAATAAAAAAAGGCCTTACTTTTGATAAGGACCTTTTTAAATCGTTGAGTAATGACGCCTCACGCGCAAAAACTCACACTAACCACATAATTAATAACACTAAAACTAATAACCAACGAGTTGTATGTGAGAGAACCTCATCATCAACTCGATTGCAAAGTTACTGCTTTTTACTTTCGTGACAAATATTTTCTTACATTTTTTTGATAAATTTTCACATGTATTTTCTAATTATCTGGTTATCCATAACTTAAAACGTAACTAAAATTTTCAAAAAAAATTTGCAAATTTAAAAACAACCCCCTAAAACGTTTACACGGGTATCATGCCGGACGAAAAACTAAAATTTTTGGGAAGTGCTTACAATTTATTGTTTTACAACATCGAATTTTTACAAATCGTAAGTTATGCCCCTGCAAGTTTTACAGTCTTTCATTTCGAAACAAAAATTGTAACACAAACGAAACATATAGGATAGGTTTGCGTACCGGCAATCCTAAAAAGACATGATTTTTTCGTAACTTCGTATTGAAAATAATTGACACATGACAATCAGAAAAGCACAACCCGGAGACATGCCGAGAATCATGGAAATCTTCGAAGACGCAAAGAAATACATGAGAGAGCACGGCAACCGCAACCAATGGAACGGAGCGTATCCGGAGGAAAACCTGATCCGGGAAGAAATCGGGAAGGAGCATTGCTATGTCATCGAGGATTCTGACAGAATCACAGATGCCGGGACAAAGGTAATCGCCACATTCTGTTTCATTCCTGGCATTGACCCGACATATGACATCATCTACGACGGACATTGGCTGAATGACGAGCCTTACGGGACAATCCACAGACTGGCTTCGGACGGGAGCAGGCACGGCATCGGCAAGGCCTGCATTGACTTTTGCGGCAGGCTTACCAGCAATCTCAGGGCAGACACCCACAAGGACAATCTGACGATGCAGAATCTTCTTGAGGGCTGCGGGTTCAGGAGATGCGGAATCATCCATCTTCAAAATGGGGACGAGCGTATCGCATACCACAAGTTATGTCAATGTGACAGCGACGGAAATGGCATGCAGGCATGACAATATGGCTCAGAGACTCGTATGGAGCAATTTTTGATAATCAGCAATCTTAAATATTGAAAGATAAAACAACAATAATATGAGCAACAAAGAGATGCCAATCCTGCTTCTGACAGGATATCTGGGAAGCGGCAAAACCACATTGGTAAACCGTATTCTTAAAAACAAGAAAGGTATTCGTTTCGCCGTGATTGTCAATGATATAGGCGAAGTCAACATAGATGCGGACCTGATCCAGCAGGGCGGAGTCGTCGGAAAGAAAGACGACAGTCTGGTAGCCCTCCAGAACGGCTGCATCTGCTGCACATTGAAAACTGACCTGATGCAGCAGATAGTCGAGATCATGAAGATGGACAAATTCGACTATATCGTCATTGAGGCAAGCGGTATCTGCGAGCCGGAGCCTATCGCTCAGACAATCTGTTCAATGAAGGCCATCGGCGGTGTATATACCGAGTTCGGAACACCTAAGCTAGACTGTCTGGTCACAGTTGTAGATGCATTGAGGCTGGCTGACGAGTTCGGATGCGGTGAGAGCCTTGAGCGCAAGGACCTCGGGGAAGAGGATATCGAGAACCTTATCATCCAGCAGATTGAGTTCTGCAACATAATCCTCCTGAACAAGGTGTCCGAGGTCAAGCCGGAAGCCCTCGAGATAATCAAGAAGATTATCCGTGAGATTCAGACCAAGGCCCAGATCATAGAGTGTGACTACGCCGAGGTAGATATCGAGAAACTCCTTGATACTGATATGTTTGACTTCAGGCAGACTGAAGCCGGAGCAGGCTGGATAAGAGGACTGGAAAGCGATGTCCACGAGAATGGGCACGAACACCATCACGATGAAGAGGAGCATGAACACCATCACCAAGAAGAGGATGAAGAGCACGGACATCATCATGACCATGAGGACGAAGACCACGACCATGGTCACCATCACCATCATCATGACCACGACCACGAAGGAGGAGAGGTGGAGGAATATGGCATCGGAACCTTCGTTTATTACAGGAGACCGGCTTTCGATCTTAACAAATTCGACTGGTTCGTAAACAAGATTCTCCCGAAGAGCGGCGTAATCAGAGCCAAAGGCCTGTGCTATTTCTCGGACAATACCGACATGTCATGCCTCTTCGAGCAGGCAGGAAAGCAGATAATGCTTCGCGAAGCAGGTCAATGGTATGCCACAGCTCCAGAGGAGGAGTTGATAAAGATGATGCGTCAGGACCCGACCATCATGAAAGACTGGGATGCCCATTACGGAGACCGAATGCAAAAACTTGTCTTCATCGGCCAGCACATGGACAAAGAACAGATTTGCAAGGCTCTGGATACCTGCCTTGCTGAAGACTAGCCTATCCTGAACTTGCGCATGTCACTTCGGTATCGCAAGAAGAAGAACAGACCTGCCAGACTGAGGCCCACAGGGAATCCTATCCACACGCCGACTGCTCCCAGTCCGAATTTGAAGCCAAGGACATATGCCACCGGAATAGCTATGACATAATAACTTACGAATGCGGCGTACATGATGGGCTTTACGTCCTGAAGACCTCGAAGAACATTGGCAAAACAGAGTTGAATGCCGTCTCCCAACTGATATGCGAAAAGCACGAAGAACAGGGAGACGGCAATTTTTGCCACTTCCGGAGAATCAGTGAACAATCCGACAGCCTGATTACGGAACAGATACAGCGTCAGGGACAGGAAGACTGATGTGCACAGAATCATCAGGTACCCCCTCTTCACATAGGCATTGACACCGTCGAAATTCCGCTTGCCGTAGCAGTTGCTCACGAGTATGGAGATGGCGAATGACAGGCCCTGCATCAGAAGGAAGAAAAGCTGTGAAATGGTTATTGCAACCTGATGCGCGGCCAATGCAGTAACACCTATCCAGCCGACCATTATGGCGCTGAACGAGAACGTGGAAGATTCCAGGCCCATCTGGATTGCCACAGGGTATCCCATGCCGAAAATGTGGCGCATCTTGACACGCGAGAACAGCGCCTCCTTGACAGCAGTCGCGTAGATTGCAAACTTTTTCGACTTGAAAATGTAAAGGGCGAATGCCAGAAGCATCAGTATTCTGGAGATCAATGTACTGATACCTGCTCCAACGAGACCCATTTCCGAGCAACCCAGTTTTCCGTAAATCAAAACCCAGTTGCCGAATATATTGAGGATGTTTCCGGCCATGAGGAACAGCATTGACACTTCCGGCTTGCAGATTCCGTCAGTAAACTGCTTGAGTACATTGAACCCGGACGCAAAAATCGTGGATATTCCGACAATGACAAAGTACGGACGGATAAGCGGAAGCAGTTCCGGCGCCTGACCGGTCCTGTCAATGAAAACATAGATAATCGAGAGCAGAACCAGACCGATGATACCGATAATGCCATTGACCATCATTCCGTTCCTGAGGCTCACTCCTACACCCTTCACGTTTCCTGTTCCGTGGAAAGCCCCGATTATAGGTGTCATTCCTGATGCGAAGCCTAACTCAGTCAATATGAAGAAGTTCATCACATTGTTCACGAATGAAGATGCTGCCAGTTCATTTACACTGTGCCATCCTATCATTATATTGTCAGCAAATGCCAGGATAATCACACAAGCCTGACCGAGCATAATCGGGATACCGATACGGAGAATTTCCTTAATCTTATTCATATCTCATGAAAACAACTTCCGATATGTGCCCCTGCGGCGAAACATATCGTCTCTATAACCAGCCTCTCGGCTCAAAAAAAATGCAGTCTCTTCCGCGATTTCGGAAAAGACTGCAAATTTAATCTAAATTCGAGACAATGCCAAACTACTTCATGAGTCTGGAAACCTTGTCCGCAGAGAATAAGAACCAGTCGCTGCAAGGCACGTAGCTATATGGTATGAACTCCATAACTCTCAGGCAGACCTTGTCTTCAGACTTGGAATTGTACATGTCGATCATGAGACCATCATTTGCACTGTTCAGATTTTCCCATGAAATATCAGAAGGATTGCCTTTCAAAGCCGCCATAATCTCAGCCTTGCGGCTTGCCGGGAAATACTTGATTATGCGGCTGAAGCGCTCACCGGTAACGGCATCCTTATAATCAGTCTTCATAAAAAGAAGCAGGAGTGCTCCCGGAACAGCCAGACAGCATCCGAAGATATTGACTGATACGGATGTAGGAAGGATTACAAGTACAACGCCGATAATGAGAAGTGCAAGTGATAATGTAATGTCGCGCACCGAACGCACGCGGATAAATTCTTTTTCCATAATAATAAATCTCTTTTGAGGGGATTGTCAATGCTGATGTGACATATCCCCGATTGATAAAAATTCCCCGCAGACAACGCGTCTGCAAAAATGTGAAGGTCAATGATAGAGCCGGACGCGATACCGCATCCGAAACATCATCCTAAATTCTTATCTTTCTGAGACTTACAAGATGCTTCGAAAAAGAAGCCATGCCGGACGGAAGAAGACCGGTATATAAACAATACTGTACGGAACGTACTACACTTTCGATTTTTCCGTTCTTGGAGAACGATGATTTCAAATGTGCGCCTGAGACAAGCGATTCCGAAGTCCTTTCGGATCCACTGCCGTGCACACGGACAGGGACAACCTGATTTGCGCCTGACGCAATTTCAAGAGTATTCCAGTCATTATAGCAGAACTCATCGCTCAAGTCGGCATTGTCAATGCTATAAGAATGGCCTGTATGGCTCAGCAGTATATCAAAACCATTGCCGACAGACTTTCCGGATACACGAATGCCGTCATTCCCCATAAAAGGGAATGACAACAGCAATATTACCAGTATCTTGAAAAGTCTGGACATATGATTTATTCTGCCTTTGGTCCAGTTCCTGAAACCTTCTCGAATTCTCCTTCCGCAAGTGTAGAGCACTGACCGTCGAAATGCGCACCATACTCTACAACGAGGTGCTGGATATGCAAGTCAGCCTTTACCCGGCTGGTGTCTTTCAATGTCAGAGTATCCCTGACATAGATGCTGCCATCCATCTTACCCCAGAAATCGAGGTTTTCGCAAAAGATTTCGCCCTTGATTTCAGCCTTCTCGCCTACGACAACGCGTCCGCTTGAAAAAATACGGCCTTCGAAGATTCCGTCAATACGCAAATCTACAGGTGAATTGATCTCACCCTTGAGAACAGTGCCGGTGGAAATACGGCTGACCTCATTGACATTGACAACAGGTGCTTGTGTTTTACTCATAACTTGCTTCAGTTGATTTATACAAGCCCCTTTCCGTGGCAGTTCTTATACTTGAGTCCCGAACCGCATGGGCAAGGATCATTACGTCCGATCTTCTTATCTACATGAATCGGCATCCTGGTCTTGGGAGCACCGTTTGTAGCAAGGTCACCATGCTGGGTCTGCATCCTTGACATGTCCTGTCTGCGCTGAGGAGCGGCCTCTCTTGGAGCCTGTTCTGCCTGGTCAGGCTGCTTCAGGAAGATGGTAGCGCGGAGAAGGAACGAAAGCACGTCCTTATCCAGGGCCTCCAGCATTGAAGCGAAGAGGTTGTAACTCTCAAGTTTATAGATTACAAGCGGATCCTTCTGCTCGTATGCAGCATTCTGTACAGACTGGCGAAGATCGTCGAGGTCACGGAGCTGCTGTTTCCAATGTTCATCGATCTGATAGAGGATAATGACTTTGCTGAGTGACTTGGCAAGCTCACGTCCCTGTGTCTCATACGCTTTCTTGAGATTGAAGGTAAGTTGGAGAACCTTGCGGCCGTCAGTGATAGGGACTGCTATATTCTGCCATTTCTCACCCTGAGTCTCCTGGATTTCCTTGATGAAAGGATAAACCTTCTCGATCATGGCAGCCATTCTTCTGTTATAGACTGCATTCATCTGGGCAGTGAGCGCTTTCTTGATTTCTTCCTTCTTTGAACTTGTCCAGAATGCCTCATCGAAGCCCGGATCTATTGAGAGCTGGCCCATCAGCGAATCTGAGAAGTCCGCATAACTCATGCCTTCCGCCTTTTCAACAATGACATCGGCAGCATCGATCATCATGTTCATCACATCGATTTCGATACGTTCGCCGGACATCGCATTGCGACGTCTTGAATAGATGGCCTCACGCTGATAGTTCATGACATCGTCATATTCGAGAAGTCTCTTACGGATACCGAAGTTATTCTCCTCCACTTTCTTCTGGGCTGTCTCGATACTCCTTGAAAGATATTTGCTCTCGAGAGCATCCTCCTCAGTCATTCCCATCTTGTCCACCATTGCGGCAATCTTGTCAGAGCCGAACAGACGCATGAGCTTGTCCTCGAATGACACATAGAATGTAGAAGAACCAGGGTCTCCCTGACGTCCCGCACGACCTCTCAACTGACGGTCCACACGACGGCTGTCATGTCTCTCGGTACCGATAATCGCAAGACCTCCGGCTGCCTTGACCTCAGGAGAAAGTTTGATATCGGTTCCTCGGCCGGCCATGTTGGTGGCAACTGTCACAGTACTTGACTGTCCTGCCTGTGCGACAATCTCCGCCTCTCTTGCGAACTGCTTGGCATTCAACACATTGTGAGGAATTCCACGCATCTTGAGCATTCGGCTCAGGAGCTCTGAAGTATCGACGTCCGTAGTACCCACGAGCACTGGACGACCAGCCTTGCGAAGCTCCTCGACGCGGTTTATCACGGCCGCATATTTGGCCTTCTTGGTCTTATATATCTTGTCTTCCTCGTCAATCCTGAGAATAGGCTTGTTCGTAGGGATAACGACAACATCAAGTTTATAGATGGACCAGAACTCACCAGCCTCAGTCTCTGCAGTACCTGTCATACCGGCAAGCTTGTGATACATTCTGAAGTAGTTCTGGAGAGTAATTGTAGCGAATGTCTGGGTAGCAGCCTCCACAGCGACATTCTCCTTGGCTTCGACTGCCTGATGCAATCCGTCACTCCATCTTCTGCCCTCCATGATACGGCCGGTCTGCTCATCGACAATCTTCACCTTGCCGTCCTCGGAGATGATATAATCCACGTTCTTTTCGAACATCGCATATGCCTTCAAGAGCTGGATCATTGTATGTACACGCTCGTTCTTGAGAGCGTAATCCTCCATGAGAGCATCCTTCTTCTCATGCTTTTCAGCCTCGGAAAGACTGCTCTTTTCAATGTCAGCCAGCATTGAACCCATATCCGGGAGGACAAAGAAGTTCGGGTCTGACACCTCAGCTGCAAGCACATCGTGACCCTTGTCGGTCAATTCGATGGAATGCTGCTGCTCATTGATCACGAAGTACAGAGGATCAGTAACTTCAGGCATCTGGCGCTCATTGTCCTGGATATAGAAGTTTTCGGCTTTCTGCATCAGCTGCTTCATGCCCGGCTCACTCAGGAACTTGATGAAAGGCTGATATTTAGGAAGTCCCTTATGGCAACGGAAGAGAAGTTTTGCTCCTTCATCCTCCTTCCCGTCGGCAATCGCCTTCTTGGCCTCATTCAAAGTCTTGGTAACAAAAGACTTCTGGCTGGCATACAGTTTCTCGACGTAAGGTCTGAAAATCTTGTACTGCTCGTCATCCTGAGTCTTCGCTACAGGACCTGATATGATAAGAGGAGTTCTCGCGTCATCGATAAGGACAGAGTCCACCTCATCGACAATCGCAAAATGATGCTTGCGCTGGACAAGGTCACTCATTCTCGTAGCCATATTGTCACGAAGATAGTCGAAACCGAATTCATTGTTGGTTCCGAATGTCACGTCACACTCATATGCCTTTCTTCTGGCATCGCTGTTAGGCTCGTGCTTGTCAATGCAATCTACTGAAAGTCCATGGAACATGTAGAGCGGTCCCATCCATTCCGAGTCTCGTTTGGAGAGGTAGTCATTCACAGTCACCATGTGGACACCCTTTCCGGCAAGCGCATTGAGGAATACAGGCAAAGTCGCAACGAGAGTCTTACCCTCACCGGTAGCCATCTCGGAAATCTTTCCCTGATGAAGAACGATACCACCGATAATCTGGACATCGTAGTGGACCATGTCCCAGGTAACCTCGTTTCCGCCGGCCATCCAATGGTTCTGCCAGAGAGCCTTGTCTCCTTCAATCTTCACGAAATCACGTGTCGTACTGAGATTGCGGTCGAAGTCATTTGCAGTCACCTCGACAACAGGATTCTGTGCGAATCTGCGCGCCGTAGACTTCATGATGGCAAAAGCCTTAGGAAGAATCTCATCGAGAACTCTCTCGATTTCCTTATCCTCTTCCTTCACAAGTTTATCTGACTCAGTAGCAAGAGTTTCCTTCTCTTCTACAGGAATATCCTTCTCAAGCTCGTCCTTGATTTCGGCGATTCTCTTCTCGAAAGGAGCCTCGCATTCGCGAAGCTTCTTCTTCAAATCCTCAGTGAGAGCCCTAAGTTCGTCATTTGAAAGTTTGTCAATGGTCGCGTACTCCGCCAGCACCTTGTCCAGAATAGGCCTTACCTGTTTCATGTCCCGGTCCGACTTTGTTCCGAACATTTTCTTTATGATATCTGCTAATGCCATTTTATAATCTGTTTTTAACTTAATTTCGCAAATATAATGAATCTATGGAAAAATTGCAATTACGCCTGTTTTCCAGCTTTAACAATTCTGTAAATTTCCATAAGCCTATCCGCGATGGCGCCCGGGTTGTTGCGCATCAAAGACTTTTTTACGGAAGCCGCACTGATTTTGCGGGAAAGTTCCTCAGAGTCAAGAAGAGACACTATCGCTGCCGCAAAACTGCCTGCATCGCCTCTTTCCGCAAGAATACCGGTTTTGCCATTGTCAATGATAGTAGGAATGCCACCGACATCCGCCGCAACCGAAGGCACACCTGTCATCTGAGCCTCGCAGAGACTGTTTGGACTGTTTTCAATGTAAGAAGGATGGACATAGACAGAGGCATTGACAAGAGCCTCGGCGAGCCCGTCCGCATCAATGACGCCCGCGGGTGTAACATTGACGTCAACAGCCTTGATTCCGGTGAATTTTTCGAAGAATCCTGCATCGGTATTGCCATAAACCACCCAGCGGAATTTCCTTCCGTATTTGCGGACCAGCACATCAGCCGTCCTGAGGACAAGATCCATCCCTTTGAACGGAGCCTCGGATATAGTCGTAACAATCAACGGATTATCAGGATCAAGTCCCTTCCACTTTCCGGCATTGGCATAAAACTGGGGGCGCATCACCTCTTCGAGCGGAAAGTAGGCGGCATCCGGATTGGATTTCATGACGCATCCCCTGTCCCAGTCAGTGCGGCCGATATAATTCTTCACGGTAGCAAAAATCATTTTCTCCTGTCTGCTGCGCCTCCTGAAGGATTCGGCATAATAAAACTTGCCGAACTTGCCGGCCAGCCCTTTGCCGGACATGCAATACCGCAACATTGACATTCCCGGAGGAAGGAATGATTTCCAGCACTCCCCCAGGATACCCTGAAGATGAAGAACCACAGGGACATCAGTATAGGCCGCTATCTTTCCGTAGATATGTTCCGAACCGAAGACTTCAATGACATCCGGTGAAAAATCATCGATAACCTTCGTGAATGCATCCATTATGTATGCGTTTTCCAGCGCACTTTCCCCGAGAAGTTTCCTGACACGCCCCGAACGGCTCTTTTCGTAGGGATTGAAAACGGGATAATATTCCACCCCGCCGATGACGGAAACCTCACCTTGTGACTTGGAGACGAACACAATTCCAAGGGAAGTCCGCATTGACATGAGATCCTTCAGAGAAGAGACCCAGCCTCCGCCATTATACTTCAGTTTTCCGTTGGCTTCGGCAGGAGGTGTATTTGTAAACCAGAGGACTCTCATCTTCCCGCATATTTCTCGCGTTTTCCGCTTCTGATTTCTGCCTTGGCCTCCTTGATGGTCATGCGCCTGGACAAATCCACGAAAAAGTGTGAATGACTGGAGATTCTTTCAAATTTGGGAGGCAGTTGCATATAGTCGCCATATATCTGACGCAGAATCGCATCATCTCCGATTGGCAACCGGACCTCGAAGTCCTCGAAATCGGCCAAGGTATAACCTTCGAAGAGAGCCTTCGGATGACAGACCTTCTGGACTGAAGAGTAGGTCGCGAGAGTAATCCGCATGTCGCCGGCAGATTCCGCCATTGCGGCATCCATGGCATTGAACTCCTCACGCAGACTGTTCTTGCGAGGACGCATCCACAGGAGGTCCTTCACTACCCCGGCCGCCTTCATGAAACGTCCTCCGACAATTATACGGAGCCAATCCGCGAGCCTGTATCTGCGGATTGAACGGCGATATCTCTTGAAAGTGGAATTGTACTTGTTCTTAAGCCGCCTGTTGGCGTCCAGATCCGGACCGACAGAATCCAGAGGGAAGACATCCACGAACATTCCGAAAACGACAGGATATTTCTCCTGTTCCCATATCGTAGTGTTCATGTCCATGAATTTGGCAAAAGCTACGGGATAATCCGAATCGGAAGTTCTGGTGCTGACAATGTCATATTCACCTTCCAGTCCCGGCGCAATCTGTGCCACCTTGCCTGACATCTTCAGGAATTTCTCGTAATCCTTCCTCGGCATATAGACATCAATGTCATCGTCCCAAGGAATCATGCCTTTGTGCCGCTCCGCTCCTATTGCCGCTCCGAAAGCGAGATACCATGTAAGTCCGGCAGAATCGCAGAACTTCATGAAATCCTTCATAGTGCGGAGCAAGACCGCTCTATATTTGTCGTCCATATTTGCTATAAAAATCTATTTCTCTGAAAAATGTTTAAAGTTATGAAAGAGTTGGCTATTTTCAAAAAATCTACACCCAGAATTTAGGCAGGTCCGGTGTCAATATAAATTCAGGAACATCATTTCCTATCTTGCCGAATATCCTGGAGGCGAAATACATGTCATGAAGTGAAATTCCTATATTATATGAAAGTATGCGCTCCGAGTCGGATTCTCTTCCGGGATTTTTTCCCAGAAGGACATTGGAAAATTCATCGAAAGACCTGAACTTGTCGAAATACTTGAATCCGCGGACATGGGAGGTATCATCTGCGAACACCTTGTCGAAGAACAAGTCGCAGTTCTGGAAACCCCTGGTATGGACAGGAACGACCAGCACTCCTTCATCATAGCACGAATCGGGAGCGATCAGTCCGTCAGCCGCAGTGATGCAGGAAAGGATCACCTCAGCGCCGCGGACAAGAGACTCCGTATCATTGACAACGGAAAAAGATATATTGCCGTATTCCTTGAACCGGCCGATGAAGTCAGCCTCCTGCCCCTTATGGGCAAGAAGTCTCACATGGATTTCCCGCTCCGGTTCCATGGCCTGCATACAGAGTAGAGTGGCCCTGCACGTGTTTCCGAGTCCCATAAAAGCATACTCTTTGGCATTCCGCTTTCTCAAGTGTCTGATTGCCAATGCCGCCACAGCTCCGGTTCTCATTGCCGTCACCCAGGTTCCATCCATAAGGGCAAGTACCTCTCCGGTCACGGAATCGAAGAGCATTATGCAACTTTCCAGCGACGGCACCCTGTGAGGATAACGGTTAACCACCTTCACGCCATAGACATTCTCGTCAGGAATATAAGACGGCATTGTATTCACAAAGACATTGTCCGGAAGGTGGATGCTAATTTTTGCCGGAAGCTCACATTCATATTTATGGCGGATGATATGGTCAGCCCATGAAACACACTCCGCAGGAGTTATGCCCAATCTGCTTATATGTTCAAAATCAACAAGTTTCATCATGTCAAAGATTTCAGGATTATAAAGAGCGCAGTATGCCTATGAGTTTCTGATTGTCCTCGTGGTTTCTCACTGCCAGCCGCACAAGTTGTTTGCCTGCCATGTTGCGTTTCCTGCCGCAGTCACTGACCAGAACATCATTCTCCACAAGGAGCTGCGTCAGTTCAGCCGATGTAAATCGGGAAACGACCTCGCAAAGGAAATAATTCGCCTGTGAAGGGATTACGCGCAGATAAGGGATGGTCTTGAGTTCCTTATAGAAATACGCCCTCTCGGCAATAAACTTTTTGCAGGCTGCATGGTAATCACTTTCATATTTTCCGAATATCTGCATGTAGAACTCCGCAAAAGAATTTATATTCCAGATACTTACCTCTTTCTTTATCCTGGATATCAGACCCTTGTCCGAAGACGCCAGGACACCGAGCCTGAGTCCCGGAACGCCATAGGACTTGGAGATGCTCTTCATTATATAAAGCCCCTCATACGACTCCAGAACATCGTTGTGCAACAAGCTGCAATCAGCCTCGGAATCCACGAAATCCACAAAGCTCTCGTCCAGCAGCAACTTGATTTTCATTGACTTGCACCATTCTATCAGCCTCAGCACATCCTGTTTCGGCATATAGTGCCCCGAAGGGTTGTCAGGATTCACGAGCAGCAGCATTGACACGCCCTTGTCAGCGAAAAACTCCATCAGATCATCGGCAGTATAACTGTAATCCTCTGTCTGACAAATATATGGAACAATGCTAGAGTCCTCAAGCCTGTTCGGATATTCATCGAATGTAGGGAAAATCACGCCGGTCTTTTCACCGGAATGCTCCTCCATCATTATCTTGATAAGTTCTGCTGCGCCATTGCCTACGACAATATAATCCTGGTTCACGCCGAAATACTTGCCGGCAAGAAGAGAATTCACATACATGCCTGACGGATAATTCTCCAGCAGCACATCGAAATTGGACTTCAATTCATCGTGCATTCTCTTGGTCGGGAAATATGGATTCACCAGATAGCAATAGTCCAGCAGATGCGGGAAACGCCAATAGCCGCCATAGCGCCTGTGATATGCCTGATACTTCACGGAACCGTCCGAGAAAAGTGCCGAAGCGATGTCTAGGTCCTGGACATCATCTATTTCATACCATTTGGAATCCCCCACAGGGAGCGCCTTCATATTGGAGTTGTTCAGGAGAATCAGCACGCGGAGCACCTGCTCGTAATACTCGTTGTTGCCCATGACTTTGCTGTATGCCTCCAGAAAAGGTACATACTTGTCACGACAGAACTCCTTGCTCATCTTGTAGATGTTCACGGTCTTGTAATAGACATCGACATCCTCATATCTGAATGCCTGCTTCGGGATGAAATTCACGATATTGCGGTCCTCGTCAATGCGGACCATCGTGCCGTCCATCCAGTTCTCATATTTGTCCACAAGTGCAAGGTCAGGCTCGGGGCTGGAAACGAGCATATCCAGAATCTTCTTGTCGAAAATCAAGTCCGACTCCATGAGGATAGTGTCATCCTTGCAGAGTTCGTCCTTCGCCAATGCCAGTGAATATATATTGTTTGTCTTGTCGAATATGGGATTGTCAATATATTCAATCTTCAGGACATCGTCATACCGGTGTCCGATATAGTCCTTCAGGTTCTGGCCCTGATATCCTGTCACGATGATAAGTTTTTCAAGTCCGTAACCGGATAGAATCGAGATATATCTGTCGATAAGCCTGACGCCGTTGACCTCAAGCATGCATTTGGTATTGTTCTTTGTCAGCTCACCGAGACGTTTGCCCATCCCGGCTGCCAGTATTATAGCCTGCATGAAAAAATGTTTTTGCCGAATAACAAATTTAGTCATTATTCCGCAAATGTCTGATATATTCGGACGGAAAACGGACAGCATTGAAGTTCAAGGTGAAAAAGGGTACAACTATCCGTTAATTTTATTATATTTGAAAACGGACTTGGAAGCCGTCGTGCATCATTGAAACCAAATCATGGCGAAATACCGCACCCGGAGGCTTCATAACAGACAGAAGACATGGAGAAAGAGACAAATAAAAATCTTGCGTTGTCGGACAAGCAGGTCACAAACGCGGAAAACGGAATAACGGTTCCTGTTGTTACCAAAGATATGGTCGATGACCGTTTCCCCCACTACAGCGACGAAGGAAAGTCAATGATAATGAAAGCCTGGCAGATAGCATCCGATGCCCTGTCGGGCGATTTCAGGGATAACGGACACCCTTTCGTGGAGCATCCCCTGAACGTGGCTCTCATCGTTTCTGATGAAATCGGATTGCCGGCAGAATGCGTCTGCGCTGTTTTTCTCCACGAAACACTGCGCAAGCATCCTGACTATGACATAAAATCGGCAGACTTCTCATCCGAGATATACAAGATGGTGGACGGGCTCGACAAGATTGCCACCATCAAGCCGAAAGATACAAAACTCGAGGCGGAGAACTACAAGAAACTCATAGTACAGTATTCTACAGACCCCCGGGTCACAGTCCTGAAGATTGCAGACCGTCTGGAGGTGATGAGAAATCTGGAAATGTTCCCGAAACTCTCCAGAGAGCGCAAAATTCTGGAGACATTGATGCTGTACATACCTCTCGCACACCAGCTAGGACTTTACAATATCAAGAGCGAGCTGGAGGACATTTACTTCCGATTTGCCGACCCGGTGGAGTACAGGCTCATTACCAATAAGTTGAAGGCCACCGAGAAGGACAGAATCAAACTCACCGAGGAGTTCATCCGGCCGCTGGCCAAGGAATTGTCCGATACCGGAATCAAGTACAAACTCAAAATCCGCACAAAGACTGCATATTCCATCTACAAGAAGATGCAGAAACAGAAAGTGCCTTTCGAGGGCGTATATGATGTTTTCGCAATCCGTTTCATCATTGACTGTGACACTGACCACAAGAACGAGGTGGATCTCTGCTGGCAGGTTTATTCACTCGTGACCAAAGAGTATGAAGCGGATCCGAAGAGGCTCAGAGACTGGCTTTCCAATCCGAAGCCTAACGGATACGAGTCCCTGCACATTACGGTAAAGAACAAGGAAAACGCCTATATCGAGGTGCAGATAAGGACAAAGAGGATGGATGACATCGCAGAAAACGGTCATGCCGCGCACTGGTCATACAAAGGCATCAAGCATGAAGTCACCATGGACAAATGGCTGACTTCGGTGCGCTATAACCTCGAACATCCGCAGAACACCTCGCCGGAAGACCTGCCGCAGCCTCCATCGAAGGAAATTTTCGTATTCACTCCTTCAGGAGAACTGAGGATTCTGCCTACGGGTTCATCAATGCTGGATTTCGCGTTCAATATCCACTCCAACCTGGGACTCAAGTGCATAGGAGGAAAGGTGAATGGCAAGGCTGTTTCCATCAAGGAAAAGCTGAAGACCGGAGACATCGTGGAAATCATGAGCGGAAAGAACCAGAAGCCGTCACCGGACTGGGTGAATTATGTAGTTTCCGCCAAAGCCAAGAACAAGATCCGACAGGCATTGAGCGAATCGGAGTTCAAGATCGCGGCCGAGGGCAAGGAACTTCTGTCCAGAAGGCTCAAGAACTGGAAACTGGAATTCCCTGACGACCAGATGGCCGAGTTCATGAAGAAGCATAAGTATCCGACTGTCAATTCATTGTTTGCGGCAATCGGAGACGGCACCGTTGACATTGACTCCATCAAGACCTTCATCCTGGAGCATGATGAGATGCAGGCTAAGGCAATCGAAGCGGCTAAGACTGCTGACATTGCCGCGGCTGAGGCATCGAGGTCAAGATGGATTTCAGGCCATTCATCGGACGATATCCTGGTACTGAACGCCAAGGACTTGAAAGGACTGGACTACAAGATGTCCAAGTGCTGCAATCCGGTATTCGGTGACGACGTATTCGGATTCGTCACCAGGACGGACGGCATCAAGATACACCGTATGTCTTGCCCTAATGCTGCAAGGCTGATAGAAATGTATCCTTACCGAATCCAGAAGGTCCGCTGGGCTGACACCCCGACAAGCGGGACATTCCATGCCACGCTTAGGGTCATCGCTGCCATAGAGCCGTTCATCATCAATCAGATAATGGATACCATCAACACCTATAGAGCAACATTGCGCCAGTTCAATGTCAATGAAAACCAGCGCAACGGAACTTATGATATTTCAATGAAAGTCTCAGTCCCTTCAAACATGGAACTTGACAAGATAATCTTCCAGATAAAGACTCTGAAGAATGTTCTGAAAGTAGTGCGCCAATAGTGCACTACTTTTTTTCCGCATTCGCCTTGAGTTTGGCAGTCAGCGCACGCTGGAAAGCCCTGGCATTCCTCAAATGTTCAGAGTAAGTGGCTGCAAACAAATGGGTTCCATTGAAATCAGGACTTGCGCAGAAGAACAGGTCGTTTCCTCCCTGAGGATTGAGGACTGCGTTCATGGCATCCTTTCCCGGAACACAGATCGGAGCCGGCGGCAATCCATAATTCATGTAGGTATTATATGGCGACTCGACCTTGAGATGATTCTTCAGGATTCTGTTCAGTGTATAGTCATAGCAGAAAGCGATTGTCGGATCCGCCTGGAGTTTCATGCCACGGTGAAGCCTGTTGAGATACACTCCGGCAATCATAGGGTACTCCGGCACATGGTTCGACTCACCGCGTACAATGCTTGCAAGCACGGACACTTCCATCTCGGTAAGTCCCTGGACCTTGGCCTTTTCCTTGTTCGCATCAGTCCAGAACGCATCATAGGCAGCTTTCTGCTTGTCAAGCACAACCTCCATGGAATCAGTCCAATAAACCTGATATGTATCCGGCATGAAAAGGGCAAATACATTGTCCGGCGCAAAGCCATATCTTGAAAGCAGAGCAGAGTCACGCAATGCACTCAGCACGGTGAGCGTATCCATCATCATCTGATTGCTGATTTTCTTTGCGATGACACGCTTCAGACGCATTGACCCTGAAAGGACAAGGTTCACAGGAGTCTGCCATCCGCCTTTAAGCATACGCGCCACATACATGCTGGAATTTGAAGAACTGACAGAATAATGTCCCGGTCTGCAGCCCACAGGATGCCCAGGGTCGAGCAGTCCGTTCTTTCTGAACACACGTTCCAGACTGCGGAATTTCTTTACCTCACATTTTTCGCGAAGTTCTTCGAGGACATCGAAAGAGTTCATGTTCGGATAAACAAAAATCTCCGCATTCTTTCCGAAGTTTGGTAGTTTCCTGTCATAGTACTCTCGCCACGCAAAGGCGGAAACCACTGCCACACAGATAATTACGACCGTCGAAGCGATTCCGGCTATCAGTTTCTTTTTTTTGTTCATTTTCTCAGTTTGATTTCATCTCCAGGCACAGTGACATAGTCAGCTGCGCATGAGTTTAATTTGCAAAGGTCGGACAACTTGATGCCGAACCTCTGTGAAAGGTCATGGAGAGACTCTCCCCCATTGTCTGAAATATATTTGTCAAGGCCCTTAGGTGCCTGTCCTTTTTTCTGCTGGATATAGACTATAGTTCCTGGCGCAAGAGCCTCATTTCTTGTAGCATCGTTGAATTTCAATATCTCACGAGGGAAAAGATTGAACTTGTCGGCTATCGAGCTGTAGCTTTCGCCATCTTCCGAATATACGAACGGGACTCCGTTCATGGAATATACCTGTCGTGTCAATGCAAATGAAAACACCTCAGACGAGCCCTTGCTCTTGTATTTCTTCGGTTCTTCCAATGCATGTGGTGAGGCCGGAATCGAAGATTCACCGACTTTGTCATTGACATTGACCTTTTTTGTGGACTTTTCGGCACGTCTTTCCTCCCGTTTCTGCTTCTTTGTCAGCGCCGCAGGCATGTATATTTCGCCGGACTTGTCAGCATTGACCTTGGTCTCATTCACATTGGCATTGACAGCAGCCTTGCCGCTGTGGAAATCGGCAGGTTTCATCTTGTCGTAATCATACAAATGGTAGTCCTCAATGACTTTTATCAGCTTGGACGGGTAGGACGGATCGGTGGCATAGCCTGCCTTCTTCAAACCGTGGGCCCACGCCTTGTAGTCTGTTATATCATTGTCGAACAGCGACTTATACCTGTCTCTATAACGAAGAAAATCGGAGTGGTCACGAAAACTTTCATCGGCCGAGCCATAGACACGGAAACATTCCCCGCGCCTGTCATCGTCATGAGACATCTTCTTGCCGGACCAGTCATGACACTTGATTCCGAAATGGTTGTTGCCCTCCGTGGCCAATGATGATTTTCCGGCACCGGATTCCAGAAGTCCCTGAGCCAAGGTTATACTTGCAGGAACACCTGACCTGTACATCTCACGGACAGCGACTTCCGCATATTTGCGTATGTATGCGGCCTGGGGAGTATTGTCAGGAACACCGGCGGCAATCAGCAATATGACCGCTGCCATCAATAACAAGACTTTGTTTCTTATTTTCATCTTCAATGCCATGATTAGGACAACCATGTAAAGTTAGCAAAAAATGGAGAATATCAATGTCAGGATATCCCGAAAGCGTCCAGAGTCAACTATACTTCGAAGACGTCTCCGTCATTGGCTGCAAAAGAATTAGGGAAAACCTCCCTGCACTCCTTCTGATACAATGCCGCATCCCTACACCTTGATGAATAGTGGGCAATCACAAGTTTCCTTGCCCCGGAATCCAATGCGCACCTGGCAGCCTGGACAGTGGTGGAATGATACCTGAGTTTTGCCTGGTCAGCATACTTCTGAAGATAAGTGGCTTCATGATAAAGCAGGTCCACGCCCTTCACCCACTCGTGGAGTTCCGGAAAGGGAGCCGTATCGCTGCAATATGCATAACTTCTCGGCTCGTAAGGAAGATAGGTTGCCTCCTCGTTGCTTATCAGCAGAGGCTCATCTGTTCCGGACCTTTTCACGAAACCATTAAGGAAGGTCACGCCATCGTCACTGCCGGCCGGGCGCAGCACATCTTCACCTCTTTTCAATGTTCCTATCTCGGTCTTGGTAAACCCGTACTTTTCCAATGCCTCTTTACGGATATTGAGTTGAGGAGTTTTTTCCCTGAACATATAACCGTAAGTCTCGATCTTATGGTTCAGCGGAAATGCCAGAACCTCAAGGGATTTGGTGGAATAAATCACCTGCGGTTCCTTGACGGAAACGGGATGGAAGTCAATGTCAATGCCGATGCCCTTGCCGTAATAGGAGAGGAAGAATTTCAGAAGAGGACCAAGATTCGACGGACCGTAAATGACGACAGGTGCGGTTCTCGAAGACAGTCCCAATGTAGAAAGAAGCGGGAAGAGACCGAATACATGGTCGCCGTGGATATGTGAGATGAAGATGGTGTCAAGTTTGGAAAGAGACACCCTGCTCTTTATCATCTGCCTCTGGACGGCTTCACCGCAGTCTATCAAAAACAAGCGCCCATGTACTTCAAGTACGTGAGCGCTCTGAAATCTATCGTTAACGGGCATTGCCGAAGCAGTGCCCATTATCTTCAAAGTAAAATTATTCACCCTTAGCGAATTTGTCCTTGAGTGCTGCAAGCGCGTCAATGTCACCGAGAGTTGTCTTCTCAACTGAAGAATTGACATGCTTGATAGCGTTCTTGGTGTTGTTTGCCTCAGCTGCAGCCTTCTCAGCCTTAACCTCTGCATAAGTCTTGAGGTGTGAGAGGAAGAGTTTTCTGGTGCTTCTTCTGAGTTCTGTAACAACGAATGGAAGCTTCTCGCCTTCTACAGCCTGCTTGCCATCCTCCTTAACGAGATCCTTCTTGAATGCGAATCCCTCGGTACCATCCTCAAGAGTTACGTTAGCGCCCTTGTCAGTAGCTGAACCTACAGTAGCCTCAACTGTTGTTCCTACAGGATACTTGCTCTCGAGCTCGTTCCATGGGTTAGGGAGAAGCTGCTTGTGACCAAGGCTGAGCTTGTGGTTAGCCTCATCGAAGTCAAGTATAACGACGTCGATAGTGTCACCTACCTGAACCATCTCTGACGGATGTTTGATCTTGTCCCAAGAGAGGTCGCTGATGTGTACGAGACCCTCGATACCATCCTCGAGCTCAGCAAATACACCGAAGTTTGTGATATTGCGGACAACAGCCTTGTGCTGTGAACCTACAGGATATTTCTCACGGATATTCTCCCAAGGATTAACTGTAAGCTGCTTGAGACCAAGTGACATCTTTCTGTTCTCTCTGTCGAGTGAAAGGATCTGAGCCTCTACCTCGTCGCCTACCTTCAGGAAATCCTGAGCGATACGGAGTCTTGGAGACCATGACATTTCTGAAACGTGGATAAGTCCCTCGACACCTGGCTTAATTTCAACGAATGCGCCGTAGTCAGCGATGAGAACAACTTTACCCTTAACCTTGTCACCAACCTTGATGTTCGGATCGAGGCTGTCCCAAGGATGTGCTGTAAGCTGCTTGAGACCGAGAGCGATTCTCTTCTGCTGCTCATTGAAATCGAGAACAACAACCTTGATCTTCTCATCGAGCTTAACGACCTCTTCAGGATTGTTTACGCGGCCCCAAGAGAGGTCTGTGATGTGAATAAGACCGTCAACGCCACCGAGGTCAACGAATACACCATAGTTAGTGATGTTCTTGACTGTTCCCTCGAGAACCTGGCCTTTCTCAAGCTTGCCGATGATCTCGCTCTTCTGCTTCTCGAGTTCAGCCTCGAGGAGAGCCTTGTGAGATACGACAACATTGCGGAACTCCTGATTAATCTTGACGATCTTGAAGTCCATTGTCTGGTCAACGTATGCATCGTAATCCTTGATAGGACGGATGTCGATCTGAGAACCAGGAAGGAATGCCTCGATGCCGAATACATCTACAATCATACCGCCCTTTGTGCGGGTCTTGACATAACCCTTAACGATCTCACCCTTGTCGAATGCCTCATTAACCATATCCCAAGAGCGCAGCTGACGTGCCTTCTTGTGTGAAAGAACAAGCTGTCCTTTCTTGTCCTCAGGTGACTCTACGTAAACCTCTACCTTGTCGCCTACCTTAAGATCAGGGTTGTAACGGAACTCCGGAGCCATGATGACACCTTCGCTCTTGTAACCGATGTTAACGAGAACCTCTCTCTTGCTGATAGCAGTTACTGTTCCCTCAACAACCTCATTTTCATTGACCTTTGACAATGTCTTGTCATAAGCGGCCTCGATAGAAGCCTTGTCCTCATCGCCATAGGCAGCTTCCTTCTCGAAAGCATCCCAGTCGAAGTTTTCAGGAGCCACTGAAGCGTTCAGCGGAGCCTTCTTGGTTTCTTCTTTTACAGGAGCCTCAACCTCTGGAGTCTCAACTGTAACTTTGTTTTCTTCCATAAAATTAACGAATAAAAAACTAGTGGTTTAACATTATTTATTGTGCCTGTGCAGACATGCAAAAACGCACCGTCCACAAAAAGCGGTGCAAATTTATACAAATTATTCTGATTTACAAAGATTTCTGAAGTTTTCGCACAAAAGCCTACAACATCTTCCTGCGCTTGAACAAGTATAGGATAATGCCCAATGACAGGAGCATGAATCCTACGATGAGAGCCCAGGACCACGGCTTGTCCGAGAACGGAAGTTCCACGTTCATTCCGTAGAAACTTGCAACAAGTGTCGGAGGCATCAAAAGCAGGGATATCAGAGTGAATATCTTCATGATGCGGTTCTGGTCAAGGTTGATAAGACCGACTACAGTATCCTGGAGGTATTCAAGTCTCTCGAAACTGAAGTTCGAATGATTGATAAGTGACGAGATATCCTGCAGGAGCACATTGAAACGAGGCTCCAGCTCGACAGGATATTTGTCACTCTTCATCATATTGGAAATGAGACGCTGCTTATCGACGATGTTCTCCCTGACAGTCATGGTATTATCCTGCAGCTGGTTGATATCCAGAAGGAAATCCTCATTGATATCTTCCTGCTGGTTAATTCGCCTGCTGTACTGGGCAATTTCCTTGGACATAAGCTCTATCATATCGGCATCAAGATCGACTCGCTGGTCCATGATGCTGACAAATACCCAATATCCGTTAGGGAAAAGTCTCGGGACCGCCTGCATCTTCCTCTGAAGTTCCGTGAAACTTCGGAGCGGCACATCCCTCAATGTAGTAAGGACATTCTCGACCAAAGTGAATGACACGGCCTCCATCGCATACTCCTCCGGTCCAGGGATAAGGAAGTTGGTGTTGGCAAAAATCGCAGTATCCGTTTCCGAGAAACGTGATGAACTCTCAATCTCCTCTGCCTGGGCACGGCTCTGGATTTCCGTATCCAGAAAAGCCTCGGTCGCACGCTTTTCATCACCTGTAGGCGAAAAAAGATCTATCCATATCACATCTTCATGTTTCAATACGGTCAAATCCGACATTGACTGCGAATAAACGATTTTTCCGCTGGATCTGTAGAAAATTGATACCATACCTCTGATGTTTTTTCCGGAATTCCGGGAGGTTAAACTTCTTCTCCTGCCTACTGCATAGAACTGCAAGCCCGCAAAATTATCACTTTTTCCCGAAATGAAGAAGAAAAAGGCAGTATATTTGTGAAAATTATCCATAGGACATGACAGATAGAACAAAAACCCAGGGGCTGCTGGCCCTGAGTCCGCTCATTGTATTTCTCGGAATATACCTCATCTCCTCCATAGTCGCAGGAGATTTCTATAAGATTCCTATAGCATCCGCATTTCTCATAGCCTCCGCCTACGGCCTGCTCATCAGCAAAAAAGGTCCGCTCGAGGACAAGATAGCCGTCTTTTCACAGGGCGCGGGACAGAAAAACGTCCTTCTCATGCTCTGGATATTCATCCTCGCCGGCGCATTCGCGGAAACCGCAAAAGAAATAGGCGCAATCGAGGCTACTGTCAATGTCACACTGGCGATTCTGCCACCGTCAATGATATACGTGGGATTGTTTCTGGCGTCCTGTTTCATCTCAATGGCGATAGGAACCAGTGTCGGCACCATAGTAGCCCTCGTCCCGGTAGCCGCGGGAATAGCAACGGAATCCGGCATTGACACGGGCTTCATCACAGCCATTGTCGCCGGAGGGGCATTTTTCGGAGACAATCTTTCCTTCATTTCGGATACGACAATTGCAGCCACAAAGACTCAGGGCTGCCTCATGTCGGACAAGTTCAAGGTCAACCTCAGAATCGTCGCCCCGGCAGCATTGACAGTCGCGGCAATATATATCATAATGGGACAGGGCGCGTCGTTTGCGCAGCCGGCAGGCGACATCAATTGGATCAGGCTCATCCCCTATATTCTGGTGATCGGGCTCGCTCTTTCCGGCGTCAATGTCGTGGAAGTCCTCGCCGTCGGCATCGTTGTCAATGCAATAATCGGTTTTTCTCAAGGCACTCTCGGCTGGACCGGATGGCTGGGCGGAATCGGCAAAGGTATTGCCGGAATGGGAGACCTGATAATAGTGACATTGCTGTCCGGAGGCATGCTGGAACTGATCAGGTACAACGGAGGCATCGACTATCTAGTCTATCTGCTTACCAGACGGATAGGAGGCAAACGCGGTGCGGAACTCAGCATCGCTGCCCTTGTCAGTCTGGCAAATGTATGCACGGCTAACAATACAATCGCGATTCTCACCACAGGAGGAATTGCCAAAGATATCACTTCGCGTTTCGGTCTGGACCCGCGCAAGACTGCCAGCATCCTGGACACGTTCTCGTGCGTAATCCAGGGGCTTCTACCCTACGGTGCACAGATGCTGATGGCTTCAGGCCTCGCAGGAATATCTTCGCTCAGCATAATCAAATGGCTTTTCTATCCGTATGCCCTGGGCATTTTCGCCATGATGGCCATCATGCTGAGACTGCCGAGAAAATACAGCTGAAAAAAAATCCGTTGCACTTCTGCAAATACTTGAAGTGCAACGGATTCTGTTTTACCAGTTATTATAGACTACCAGCCGTTATTCTGACCGAGGTTAGGGTCGAGAAGTGACTGTCCTGAAGGGATAGGCTCCAGATAGTACTTGTCATTCCATACACGGTCAACCTTAGCGCCGGTACCTGTAGCAGCAGAAGTATTATAAGGTGACTTATAGACTTTGCCATCTACAGTGACGAAGAAGTTCGCCTCCGTCACACCATTCCAGTCAGAATCTTTTACAGTCTCACTGTATGCCTTCAGGGCATCTCTGGAAACTCCGACGTATCCGGCAGGATTCTCCTTGGTATCAAGATTCTTTCCGAGAGCCCATCTCATGAGGTCATCATGACGGAATCCGTCAGCCATGAGTTCACTTCTGCGGTCACGGCGAAGCTCCTGGAGAAGAACATTAGCAGCAGGATCCTTAGGATCTTTGGTAATGACAGTCCCCTCGACTGAGCAGCCGTCAGTACCGACGAGTTTCAATGCCGGAATCTTGCCATGCTTAGTACGGAGAACATTCACGGACTTGTCAAGGTCTGCCTGAGTAATCTGATTGAGTTCGGCACATGCCTCGGCATAGTTTTCGAGGACCTCAGAATACTGGAAAATAGGACCGTCGGTATCATTCAAAGGGCCAAGCCATGTTCCAAGTCCTTCATATTCAGTCTTTTTATCCCACTCGACAAATTTAGTAGTCCAGTATCCAGTTGTAGAATTGATACCTGCATCATAACTGAGTTTGACAACAGGAAGAATTGTCGATGTGACAGTGCATCCGAGACGTGCATCACGGCTGCTGAAAATACCGCTCAGGGTAGAATCGTCATAACCGCCTGCCTTCATGTGGATAGGCAGACCATTGGACTGTGCATAGTTTTCCACTGCGCTCTTGGTCAATCCCCATGTAGCAGTAGATGTAACAACATATCCGTACTGGGTGTGACCGGCAGTAACCTTACCGCCATTGACATTGGCAATAGAATAAATCTTGTAGAGGAGAACTTCCTTGCTTCCGGCCAATGACAAAGAGTTGTACATGGTCTTGTAGTTGTCGGAAATCTCATACAGACCACTGGAAATCACCTTGTTGGCAGCTTCCTTAGCCTTCGCGTAGAACTGGTCAGGGTGGCCATTTGACAACTTGTGGTACTTCTCCCATGCTCCCTCATAAAGAGCAACTCTGGAAAGAAGAGCCGCAGCTACCATATTGTTTACAGTATTGGCTCCTGCCTTGGACGGTTCCAGACAGTTGTTCATCGCAAACTCCAGATCCGCAACGACATTATCCATTACAGTGACGCGTGAATCCCTAGGACGGGTAACGTTCTCCTGCTTAGAGAAATCCACTTCTGAATCTACCCATACTACATCTCCATAAGTCTTCACCAGTTCATAGTGATAAAGAGCTCTGAAGAAACGGGCTACTCCTCTCCAATGATTTGCAGCAGCCTCTGACAGATTAGGTATTCTGTCCACACGTGACAAAAGAATATTGGCTTCACGGATTCTGTCATAAGGAGTATTCCAGGCAGAAGATGAATTAGGAATATTCTTGGTAAATTCAGTGAATGATTCGGTAGCATAATCATCAGTCAAGGTCTCGCCATGATACTGACCTCTTGTCCAACCTGAGCCGTAGCTCATACTGCTGAGATAGCCATAAAATTTCCAAGAGTAAATTTCAAGAGCCGATTCAGAAGTCCAGTTGGTGTCGTCCGAGTTGCTGTCCAACGGTTTCTTGTCCAGATAGTCGGAACATCCGCTCAGACCGATGGCAGCCACAGCGGCCATCGCTAACATATAGAATTTATTTCTCATATATTCAAAGTATTAGAAATTAGAAAGTAATCTGAAGACCACAAGACCACTGGCGGTTGAACGGCATTGCACGACCTGCCATCGTCATATCCATGCCATTGGTGTAGCTCTCCGAACTACCTCCCGTACATTCAGGATCCATAACTCCGTCAATATGGTCGAAGGTGAAGAGATTCTGTGCGCTGAAATAGAAACGGAGTTTCTCGACAAAAATCTTTCTGGTAAGATTCTGCGGAAGGGTGTAGCCTACTGTGAAGTTCTTTACTCTCAGGTAAGCAAGATTGTTCAGATACTTGGTCTGAGGAGCGAAGTTGTTGCATCCGGAGTTGCCAGGAAGACCTGAAAGCGAACCGAAAGCGCCATTGATATATGGACGAGGGAATCTCGCATTCTGGTTGCTTTCTGTCCAGTAATCCAGCTGATTCTCGAAAATATTCATCTGCGCGCCTGCAGCATGAGGAATAAAGAGTGAAGAAGTACTCCACATGTCACGTTTTCCGACACCCTGGAAAAGGATTTCCACATCAAATCCTTTCAGCATCGCGCCTACTCTGAGTGAATACTCATAACGAGGGAGCTGGTTTCCGATTCTCTTGAGGTCTCCGTGGTCATCGATAGTACCCTTTCCGGTATCAATCTTTCCGTCCTTGTTCAAATCCTTGTACTTGATATCACCAGCACCGAAACGGAAAGAACCGTTCTGCAGATAAGACTGGTCAGGGGTACCCGTCTTGAGAGTACCATCCTGGTTCACGTCAGAAGAATTGAAATATCTGTCAGTCTCGAATCCCCAGATTTCACCAAGTTTCTTACCCTGATACCAGCTGTTGAGTGCACCAGTAGTATTGTTCCACTTGGTAATCTCAGATTTGGCATCAGAAAGAGTAAAGGTTCCGTAGATTGCAAAATCCTTGTTGAATGCGTGATTGTAGTCGATCTGGAGTTCCCATCCGTTGGTCTTCATATCACCACCATTCTCAAGAGGTGCCACAGCGATACCTGCATAACGCACAATCTCGTTGCCTGCCACAAGCATACCTACGTTGCGTCTCTGATACCAGTCGAAGGTAACATTGAGCTCATTATTGAAGAATCCTGCATCGAAGCCTATATCCAGGGTGCGGATCTTTTCCCAAGTCATATCAGGATTGACTGCAGAAGGAGTGGTAGTCGTGGAAACATGGTTCATATCGGTTCCTATCCAGCTTACAGTTTCTGTAGCCATCGTAGAGATGTAAGGATACCATGAGTCCAGTGCCTGGTTACCTACAGAACCGTAAGATGCCCTTACCTTGAGTGTCGGAACGTACGGCTTGATATTGGTCCAGAACTTCTCTTCAGAGATACGGTAACCTGCAGAAGCTGATGAGAAGAATGCCCACTGCTTGCCTGTACGGAATGAAGAAGAACCGTCATAACGTCCGTTCAATTCGAGGAGATACTTTTCTTTGTAGTTATAGTTGATGCGTCCGAAGAAACCGGCTGTAGCCCTATGTCTGAGTGACTCATCGACAATACCTTCATTCTTGCCGTCGGTAAGATTGAGTGTCGGATGCTCCACATCCTGCACACCGTTTACCTTGACAGACTGGTTGTCGTATCTGAGATCCTCGGCATTCGCACCTACCTTGATTGCGAAATTATGCTGCTTCTGGATATCGAACAGATAGTCGAAATAAGCATTGTAGGTATTGGTAATCTTACTTACATAACTTCTCTGCAGAAAATCATTTGTAGTGACGGCAGCCTTCTTAGGGAATGACCAGTTTGCGACATAATAAGGCTGGCGCATAGACCTATTCTCATAGTTGTAACGTCCTCTTGTGTAGTCTCCATAGAAAGAAAGGCCCGGAGCAAGATTAATCCTGACGTTGCCTCCGAGAGTCAGATACTGGTCCTTGGAAGAGCAGATGCTTTCATTTGCGACATACGCATTTCCATGACGGAAATACAGGCCTTCACCGGTTGCAGCCGATTCACTCGCATACGTACCGTCAGCCAATTTGCTGCCGTCAGATATTCCGAACGGGAAGAATGTAGGGAAACGCATCACATAATAAAGAAGGCCGGTAGCACCTTTACTCTGGGAATAGCCATAAGGATACTCGTATTCCTTTTCCACATACATAACCTTGGTTCCGATATTCAACCAGTTCTTGACCTGAGTGTTGGTGGAAAGATTGAGGTTGTATCTCTTAACGTCATTCTTCTTGGCAGCTTTCAGAGTACCGTCGTTCATGGTATAACCGAGTCCGATATTGTAGTTTGTCTTACCGGTATTGCCATTGACGGAAAGGTTATGAGTCTGGGAGAATGAAGTCTTGAAAATCTCCTTGTTCGGATCAGAAACCCTATAATAATAAGGAGTGCCTTCTATGAACTCGTAGTCCTCGCCGTATTTGTAAACAGGGTTGCTGAGATTTCCGGAATACTTGTCAAACCATGTCGTGATACCCTTTCCGATGGTATCGTAATACATACCGAAAGCCTCAATTCTGGATCCGTCCACGTTCTTCTGTGCAAGCATACCTTCCTCGAGCTGGGCAAGCACGCCTTCCTTGTCAGTAATGTACTTAGGAAGGCCGATAGGCTGGTTCCAGGAGAAGTTGTTCGAATAAGTGATGGAAACTTTGTCCTTTACGGCAGAACCGTCTTTCGAAGTGATGAGGACAACTCCCCATGCCGCACGGGAACCGTAGATGGAAGCTGAAGCCGCGTCCTTGAGGACAGAAATGCTCTTGATATTGTCAGGGTTCACAAAAGACAGGTCAGGAACCTCGACACCGTCAAGAAGGATAAGAGGAGTATTGTCTCCGTTGATGGAGCCAGTACCACGGATCTTCATCGTAGGAGATGCATTCAGGTCATTGCTGTTATAGGTAATGGACAATCCCGGAACAACACCCTGAAGACCTTTGGAAACATCGGTGATAGGCTTGCTGCCAAATGCCTTGTCCACATCCACAGCAGCTACAGAACCTGTCATGTTGACCTTCTTCTGTGTACCGAAACCGACAACGACTACCTCGTCGAGGAACTGGGTGTCCTCTCTAAGTGTAACGGACAGGTTTTCTGAAGCAGCGACACTGACAGTCTCATACCCGATACAAGATACTTCAAGAGAAGATCCTGACTTCACAGAGATGGTGAATTATCCATCAATGTCAGTATTCACACCATTGGTCGTACCTTTCTCGATGACGCTGGCACCCGGGACTGGCTGGCCTGAAGAATCCAGAATCCTGCCGGACACATAAATTCGAGTCTGCTGATAAACATTTGATGCTGAAGGTTTTTCAGCACGAGCCGCATACATATTGACGCCCGTAGGTAAATAGGCGCAAAGAGCAGCTGCCAGACAAATGTAAAGTTTTACATTGCCATTCTTTTTTTCATGAATCATAGGCAGATTATTAGTTGATAAAAAATGTTATCGTTTAAAAATTCAGGTATCACAAATATAAATTATTTATGCATTTCTACACACTTTTTTCTAAAAAAAATGAAGTTTGGCCAAGACGCCGTTTTTGATTAAGTTTGTATGTTTATTCCAAATTGACCAATGATCAGAAAAACGACCAATAAGGACCTCACGGCATACAACACATTCAGGATGAAGGTGAAATGCCGCTCATTCATAGAATATGATTCCATCGCGGATCTCATTGACATAGATTTCGGGACTCTCCCCAAACCGGTGAAGCATATCGGAGGCGGAAGCAACCTGCTCTTCAGCGGAAATTTCGACGGGACAATTCTACACTCGGCAGTGAAGTTCATCTATGAACTGCCCGAAGACGACCCCCTGTATATATCTGACAATGAAGTGCTTGTATCAGTAGGCGCGGGCGTGGCATTTGACGATTTCTGCAAATGGGCGGCGGAAAACGGACTGTGGGGCGCTGAGAATCTGTCATATATCCCAGGCGAAACAGGGGCGGCGGCAGTCCAGAACATCGGAGCCTACGGTGCTGAAATCGCAGACATCATACGTCAGGTTTATTGCTACGACACCATCGAAGAAGAGTTCGTCCATTTCAATGTCAACGAATGCAAATACGGATACCGCGAGTCAATGTTCAAGTCTCCCGAGGCCAGGGAAAGATACATAGTGACCAACGTCATACTGGCATTGACAAGAGAGAGAAAACCTAGACTCGAGTACGGAAATATCCGCACGGCCCTGAGCAGCGCCCTCGGCGTCCCGGCCGAGGAAGTGGATGGGGCAGAAGCACTTACACCGGCATTGATAAGAGACGTCATTATCGGCATCCGCAGGGAGAAACTGCCGGAAGTTTCAGAAATCGGAAGTGCGGGCAGCTTTTTCAAGAATCCCGTAGTTCCGGAAGAGGTATTCGCCAATGTCAAAGATGTCGCCGAAGGGACAGAAGTTCCTCACTATGTGACAGATAAGGGCATAAAAATACCTGCCGCATGGCTGATTGAGCAATGCGGATGGAAAGGACGCACCTGCGGCAATGCAGGAGTCTATGAGAAGCAGCCGCTGGTCATTGTCAATGCTACCGGAAAGGCAACCCCGAAGGAAATCATTGACCTTAAAAATCAAATCATCGCTTCAGTGAAAGAGAAGTTCGGAATCGGACTGCACCCCGAGGCGGAAATATTATAGGAAATGGACAACAGCACATTTATAGTAGAGGGAGGACATGAACTCCACGGAGAAATCATCCCGCAAGGGGCGAAGAACGAGGCTCTTGAGGTAATAAGCGCGGTACTTCTCACAAAAGAAGAAGTCATCATAAGCAATGTCCCTGAAATCCTGGATGTAAAGAACCTGATAAGCCTGCTGGAAAGCATGGGAGTCAAGGTAAACCGCCTGGGACATGGCGAATACGGCTTCAAGGCGGATGACATTGACACTGAATACATTGAAAGCGAAGATTTCGTAAAGAAGTGCGCATCCTTGCGCGGTTCGGTTCTGGTGGTCGGTCCTCTCCTCGCCAGGTTCGGAAAGGCATGGTTCCCCAAACCTGGCGGCGACCGCATCGGAAGACGGCGTGTGGACACGCATATTCAGGGAATGATCAATCTCGGAGCGTCACACAGATATGACGACAAGCGCAAGGCTTTCTATCTTGAAGCCCCCGCATCAGGCCATCTGCAGGGTACGTATATGCTTCTGGATGAGGCATCTGTGACAGGCACGGCCAACATTCTCATGGCTGCGGCTCTAGCTGAAGGCAAGACCGTAATCTACAATGCCGCATGCGAGCCCTATATCCAGCAGCTCAGCAGAATGCTGAAGGCCATGGGAGCCGGCATTGAGGGTATCGGTTCAAATCTGCTCACGATTACAGGTGTTGACGCCCTCCATGGAGCGGCCCACAAGATTCTTCCGGACATGATTGAGGTCGGCAGTTTCATCGGCATGGCAGCATTGACAAGAAGTTCGATAACCATCAAGGATGTGTCCTGGAAGAACCTCGGCATCATTCCGGAGAGTTTCAGGAGACTGGGAGTGCATCTGGAGCAGCGCGGTGACGACATTTTCATACCGGCCCAGGAAAGCTATACCATTGATTCGTTCATGGACGGCTCCATAATGACCATTGCAGATGCACCATGGCCGGGACTAACTCCGGACCTTCTCAGCGTCATGCTGGTAGTTGCCACACAGTGCAAAGGAAGTGTGCTGATACATCAGAAAATGTTCGAAAGCCGACTTTTCTTCGTGGACAAACTTATAGAGATGGGTGCCCAGATCATTCTCTGCGACCCGCACAGGGCTGTAGTCATCGGACACGACCACAGGTTCCGCCTGAAAGCCGGCAACCTTCTTTCACCTGATATCCGTGCAGGTATCGCACTCCTTCTGGCAGCAATGTCAGCCAAGGGAACAAGTACGATAAGCAATGTCGGACAGATAGACCGAGGATATGAAAACATCGAGCACAGGCTCAATGCCCTGGGCGCAAAAATTACAAGACGCTAAAAGTCCTGTAATGCCTAGAACACATTAAGCAAGATATTGATTCCCAGCAATATAAGGACAACACCGCCGCACACGGCAGCAGGTTTGCCGGCTCTGGTTCCAATCAGGTTTCCGCCCTTGATGCCGATGATGACAGACAGGGCTGTAATGATGAAGACGGCTACGACAGGGACCGTCATGCCTGCCAGATTGCGTCCCGCCATCGACATTGAAATACCTACTGCCAGGGCGTCGATACTGTCGGCAATTCCGGCAAGAACGATATTCCGAAAGCCTGTAAGGTTTCTTGGCTTCTCCTCGGAAAAGGCCTCCCTTATCATTGACACGCCCACAAAAACAAGAATCCCCATTCCGATCCATTTGACGAAATGCATCAAGTACCTCGCGATGAAGTCGCCGAATGCCCAACCGACAAAGAGGAATGAAGTCTGAATGATTGCGAAAATCAATGCTATCTTGAGCACCTGTGCGAGTGTCACTTTTTTCATCGTGACGCTTGAACACAATGCTACGGCAAAGCAGTCGGCACACAACGATGCAGACAGAAGAATGTCAGTAATCAGTTCTTCCATATCAAGGCCTGAAAAGCTGGCGGTTTACTATGGACCTTCCAAGCGTCAGCTGGTCAGCGTATTCCAAATCGTCTCCAAATCCGAGACCACGTGCCGGGGATGACACTTTGATACCGAAGGCCGAAATCTGCCTGTATATATAGAACGATGTCGTCTCGCCTTCCACATCCCCGCTGAGCGCAAGGATTATTTCAATGTTGCCCGGCTCGACGCCAGATTCGGTCAAGGCTTCTACTCTATTCTTAAGTTCGATGATTTTCAGGTCTGAAGGACCGATGCCGTCGATCGGCGATATCTTCCCGCCAAGCACATGATAGACTCCATGATATTGTCCGGTAGCCTCGACACTCATGACATCACGGACATTCTCCACAACACAGATTGTATTGTGGTCACGACTGTTGTCCGAGCAGATTGAGCACTGCTCATCATCTGAAATCATCATGCAGGTACGGCAATAACGGACATTCTCCCTCAGGAGTCTGATGGAATCCGTAAAGTGCCGCACATTTTCGACAGGCTGCTTCAGGAGGTGGAGGGCAAGGCGCAGTGCGCTCTTCTCCCCTACCCCCGGAAGCGAACTTATGGCTTCGACAGCATTTTCAAGAAGCTCTGACGGATACTTTTCACTTCGCATCCTTGTCTCCCTGATTATAAGCATCTACGGCCTTACGCACAGAGCCATATTTCAGAAGAAGCCTCTTTGCAAGCTCATAGTCATTGATATCAGCCTCTCCCATGATCATTCTCGAGCCTCTATCGACAAGCTTCTTGTTGGTCAGCTGCATGTCAACCATCTTGTTGCCTTTGACATGACCAAGGCGGATCATTGTCGCAGTAGAAATCATATTGAGGACAAGTTTCTCAGCTGTACCTGCCTTCATTCTGGTACTTCCGGTAACGAATTCAGGTCCCACAACCACCTCAACGGGAATTTCAGAAACGGCTGCAAGTTCAGACCCCTTGTTACAAGTAATACAACCGGTAAGCAGGCCACGCTCTCTGGCAATCTTCACGGCACCGATGACATAGGGAGTCGAGCCTGAGGCTGCTACACCTACTACCACATCGTCGGCTGTAGGAGAAAACGGCTGCATATCTTTCCATCCTCCCTCATTGCTGTCCTCCGCAGCTTCCACTGCATTACGGATAGCCTTGTCTCCGCCGGCAATAAGCCCTATGAATTTGTCGCTTACTCCATAAGTAGGAGGAATCTCGGATGCATCTACTACTCCCAGACGTCCGCTGGTGCCAGCGCCGAGATAAAAGACACGTCCGCCTCTTTTCAACCTTTCAACTATTCCCTCCACAAGTTTCTCTATCTGAGGGATTTCCTCGGCAACTGCCACAGGAACACAACTGTCCTCATTATTGATGCCCGTAAGTATTTCTTTTACGGACATGTCCTGAAGATTGTGGTAATTGGATGACTGTTCTGTTGTTCTCATGGTTTTACATTGTATGATATTTGACAAGTCCCTCTATCGGGGAAGCTGTAATTTCTGAAATCTTGACATTGAATTCAGACGCGATGCGTTCCAATGTCTCCTTATGCGCCATGGCATATCCGCCGACAACGCCTACCTTGCTGTATTTCTTAAGGTCATACTGGGCGATGCATCTGGAGAAAAGCTGTCTGAAGTTATTGTCAATCAGGTCTTTCACATAAGGATACTCATCGTAGTGACGGCTGATGAACGGAGCGAAAGAACCGAGGTATCTTGCCGGCGCCGGTCCCTTATAGACATTCTGGACCACAGTAAGATAATCCACCTCATATTCTGATGCAAATTCGTCTGCAAGTTTCTCAGGCACAAGACCTTTCAGGAAATCGGACATAAACTGCCGTCCGAGGCTGGCCCCACCGCCTTCGTCTCCCAGAATAAAACCTCCGGAGCGCACATTCCTGACGATTCTCTCCCCATCATATTCGCAGCTGTTCGAACCGGTCCCGAGTATGACTGCAATTCCCGGTTCCCTGCCGCAGACAGCCCTGGCGGCATCCAGAAGGTCAGACGCATATTCTATCTGAGCATCAGGAAAGGCCTTCCTGAATTCATCGTCCAGCCTCCTGGCACTCTCGGGCACAGACTTTCCGTCTGATATGAGACCTGCCGCATAGAAATGAATTTCATTGACCTTCTCCCCTGTCGGATTCAGTTCCGGAATCGCATCCTTCAGAACCTTTTCAATGAAAGAAGACTCCGCTGTGGCAACATTCATTCCAGGCGTCTTGAGAGAATATCTCTCACCTGTTTCAGACACTGAGCACCAATCTGTCTTGGTAGCTCCGCTTTCCGCTATAATGACCATAAAAAAACAGTTTAGTGTTTGTTACATATGCACTCGGGCCCATATATGTACAGTTCATGGATTTCCCTGTCATATCCCGGATAGAATCCCTTAGGCATACCCAAGATGATTCTCGCCCCTCTGTTCGCAAGGACTATAAGTTCACCGGTAAGCGGGTCTATACTGAGTCCTTCGATTTCTCCCGTCCTGCGAAAATCCGACATCGTACGATAGAGCTCCGGTCTCACCTGCTCCGGCAATACAGAACTTCCTGAAGGATAGATTTCGCAGACATACAGATTATCAGGAAGATTTTTTTCGGCATCCCCGTCGTCGCAGGAGATAATTATGCTGCCGCCCTTGCAGACTATTCCCTGCTGAAGTCCCGGAGCCGGGTCCAATGCAACGTTTCCCACATACTCTCCGGTCTTGAGGTCATAGCAATACAGATGGGTGCCCTGAACCCAGTCAGCCATCCATACACGGCCATGCTCCTTATCTACGGCAAGACCGCAGACCTCCACCTGGCCGGACGCGGGATTCCACGGAATGGAGCGCTTCCATTCCAATGTCTCCGCATCATAGACGGCGACCTGGATATTCTGTCCCACACCATCAATGAAAGTCTCGATTCCGGCGTAAATCTCACCATTGTAAACATCAATGTCACCGATGTGGTTCGCCGAAAGCTCGAGGCTGCGGAAAGGGTCAATGTCAGAGCGCACGAGTTCTCCGTCTTTACGGTACTTGTAAAGCGCAGTCGAGCCGGATACGTAATAGTATTCGCCGTCTGACGCAATTCCCTGACGTCCTCCGACTTCCATTACACGGGCCAAAGTCCATCCGTCATCATCTGTAAGTGATGGTGACGCTTGTCCGCATTGCGCATGCGACATAAACAGCCCGCTGCTCACAGAGAGCAGCAGGGCCATCAAAAAAAATCTTCTTTTCACGTTTATTACTTTTCAGGCATTGCCTCAAGAACTGCCTTGAGGAATTCCCAACATTTGTCAACCGTGTCAATCTTCACTCTCTCATCAGGTGAATGAGGGTGCAGGATTGTAGGTCCGAATGAAACCATATCCCAGTTAGGATATTTTGCACCGAGAAGAGCGCACTCAAGCCCCGCATGGATAGCAGTAACCTTCATATCCTTACCGAAGAGTTTCTTGTAAACATCCTTCATCGTAGCGATAACCGGTGTAGAAGGAAGCGGAACCCATCCTGAATAGGCGCCGTATGTTGTAAACTGGGCGCCGGCGAGTTCGAAGAGGCAACGCATTCTCTCCGCAAGATCCATTTTGGCTGAATCCACGGAGCTTCTCAAGTATGAAAGTACAGTAATGTGTCCGTCCTGAATTCTTACGACAGCCATGTTCACTGATGTCTCCACGAGACCGTGCATGACAGGGCTCATTCTGTCAACGCTGCTAGGGCACGCGCAGATGGCCTTGACTGCCTTCTGCATAACCTCATCTTCCACATATTCTGCAGGCATATCGCACTTCTCGAAGAAGCATGCTGCAGAAGGGTCGGTATCAGCATATTCAGCCTTGACCTCGGCGAATACAAGTTCGACGATCTTCTTGACCTCGTCAACTCTGCCGGCAGGTACAAGAACGTCAGCTGACGCCTCGAAAGGAATAGCATTATGGAGGCTGCCTCCGACAAAGTCAGAAACCTTCACTCCATATTTCTCTACGAGTGGAAGAAGGATGCGGGCAACAATCTTGTTTGCATTGGCTCTGTACAATACGATATCCTGACCGGAATGTCCGCCCTGAAGACCTTTCACTGAGAGTCTATATGCCTCATAACCAGCAGGTGCCGGCATTGACTTATACTCAAAATCAGCTTTTCCGTACAAACCGCCGGCGCATCCGATATAAAGCTCGCCTTCAGCCTCTGAGTCAAGGTTCAGAAGGACATCACCCTTCAGTTCGCCAGGCTTGAGGTTTTCCGCTCCGGTCATTCCTGTTTCCTCATCATAGGTGATAAGCGCCTCCACAGGGCCGTGTTTGAGGGTATTGTCCTCAAGAACAGCAAGTGCAAGACATACTCCGATTCCATCGTCGGCTCCGAGGGTAGTACCCTTTGCGGTTACCCACTCACCGTCAATCTGTGTCTGGATAGGATCCTTGAGGAAATCATGAACGGTCTCTGCAGTCTTCTGGGGAACCATGTCCACATGTGCCTGGAGGATGACTCCTCTTCTGTTCTCATAACCCGGTGTAGCCGGTTTGCTGAATATGATATTGCCGGTTTCATCTCTGCGCACATCTACATTGTGCTCTTTTCCCCAGTCAAGAAGGAACTGCTCAGCTTTCTCTTCATGCTTTGAAGGACGGGGAATCTGTGAGAGTGCATCGAAATTTCTCCACACGCCTTTCGGCTCTAAATCTTTGATAGTCATGATCTATTAGTTTAAAGTGATTATTTGGTATTTATCTGAAATGTACTTTCAATTCCGAGCTGATATACAGGTACCCTGCTCTGCAGAAGGACATTGACACCATCCGTCAGTTTGATCGAGCAGGATGCAGGAACACGATAGTGGGCGACTGTACCCTTGGCTGAAGATGATTTTCCCGGAACCTGACTGACAGGCTGAGCTGCAACTTCGAGAAGGTATGGCTTTCCTGAAAGGTCATCTGCCGGCACGAGGCCTTTGGAATCAGAAAGACGGAAAGCGACATACAGCTGGGACTCATTGCTCTTCTCAGGAACCACGTCATAGTTCATCTTCTGGGTAGAATACTCGCTGTAGCCTATGAACATCGACATATACTCGCTCTCGAGACGGGAAATCTCCTCCACTGCGGAAGCGAGCGCCTCGCCGCTGAAAGTGGCATCGGTATCGCCTGTAACTATCTGGACCTTTTTCTTCCTGAGGTTAAAAATCATCTCGGCAGCCTCTTTGGCCCTGGATTCCAGCGACTTCTGGACAACCATCTCCTGCTGGACAGCCACTTTGTTGTAGGCAGACTCGCTTTTCACGTTACGGTATAGAGTGGTCGCCTCGGATGTCAGATTTGAAGAAAGGCCCTTGTCTGAAAAATCAGCCTTTCCGAATGCCGGGAAACGCCATTCGGTATCTCCTGCGGCAGATGAGACTGAGACCAGCCCCTGCGAGGTCAATGACAGGAAGGCAGGCATGCCAGAACCCGGGGCAACAGTATATCTGTAGGCCTGGTCAGCTTCAGTGCAAGGTGTCATCTTCACGGAAGTTACCGAATATGAGACGGCATCCGTCTGTCTTGCATTGACACCAAGGTATTTCTGTGCGTATTTGGCATAAGGGCCGGCATAGAAATGCTCGCCGCTGGCCTCCACCTCAAGTCGGATGACCGTGGACGGCAGCGAATATACCAGACAGCCTTCCGGGTCTTTCTGCGCATTCTGGGCAGAAACAGCAGGCAGGAACAACATGGTTCCGGCCACCAAACTAAGAACTCTTTTCATACTGTAAATATTTTTCATGTTCGGTTTCTTATTTTTTCCATCTATTATGTGTCCACAGATAATTCGCCGGCTGGTCAATGATATCCTTTTCCAGCAGCCTGTAGAACTTGTTCATGACGTCTTCCGGAGAAAACTGCGATGCATCTTCGCAGATTTCTGTGAATGTCATCTCGTAGCCGAAATCCTTTTTCGCGCGGAATGCCATATAGACGACGGCAAAATGGAATTTGCAGGCCAATGTCGCGCCTCCGGTCATGGTCTGAGTCGGCTGGTTCATGAAATTGTCCACGACATGGCCCGAAGCATAGTTATATGGGCACTGGTCAGTCGGGAACACGTAGATATGCTTTTCTTTCCTGTGCTGAATGACGTAGCGCATTATGTTCCGCGATTCTACATAGCAGGTCGAGTAGTTTTCAGGCGAAATCGGAGCACATCTGTTAAGTCCAAGAATCTTGTCCCAGAAACTGTTTTTCAATTCCTTGTATATGACAGTGACATCTTTTTCCTGGAACTCCACAGAATCAGGAGCATACGCATAATTCCTGATTCCTCCTGTCAGTTCCCAGTTGCCGAGATGCGAATTCATCAGGATTACGCCGGGCCTTTCCTTATACAGACGGTTCAGCACATCGGCATTGACAAGTTCGCAAATATGGGATTCGTGCAGACGTTTCGTGTCGTGCGCACCGGCGAACCAGAATGTTTCCGCCACAAGATTGCCGAAATGCCTGTAGAAATTCTTGGCGATGGCTTTCAATTCCCAATACTTCTTTTCAGGGAAAGATCTGGCCAGATTCATCATGACTACGTCTCTTCTGTAATGGAGAGGCCCATAGACCATCCACGCGATGAATTTTCCCCAGAAATAGTGCAGTTTCAGAGGCTGCAATGCAAGCAGTCTCATCATGCCCTTCATTATGTTTACTCCAAACTGCATAATATAATTCCTTCACAAATAACAAATATAGTCATTATTCTTAATTCTTGTGCATCTGCGACGTTACTTTTCAATCCGATTTTCGGGCGGCAACTCACAAAATGGCACTTTTCTACACAAAACGATTAAAATTTGTATGTAAATGGCTTTGATTTCTTGACATTTTCAACGATAATTGCTAAGTTTGTAAGTCCACACATGGAATTAATTAACTATTAAAAACACATAACAATGTTCAAAGATCAGCCGAAAGGATTGTTCGCCCTCGCTCTGGCCAATACAGGAGAGCGATTCGGGTACTACACCATGCTCGCTATTTTCCTCCTGTTCATCCAGGCAAAATTCGGATTCAGCGCAGCCGTTTCCACCCAGATTTATTCCATCTTCCTGGCAGCGGTATATTTCATGCCGTTGTTCGGTGGTATGCTCGCCGACAAGATCGGTTACGGCAAGTGCGTCACCACAGGTATCGCCGTCATGTTCTTCGGATACCTCTGTCTGGCAATTCCTACAGGACCGGATATCGCAGGTAAAATTCTGATGTTCGGAGCGCTTGCTCTAATCGCCATCGGTACCGGACTCTTCAAAGGTAACCTCCAGGTCATGGTCGGAAACCTCTATGATGATCCTAAGCATGCATCTAAGCGAGACTCTGCATTCAGCCTCTTCTACATGACCATCAACATCGGTGCGATGTTCGCTCCTTCGATGGCAAAGGCTGTCACCAATTTCTTCCTCGGCAAATCAGGTCTCGTATATAACGCAAACATTCCTGCCCTCGCCCATCAGATGATGAACGGCACCATCACCCCTGAAAACGCAGAAAAGCTTCAGGGCCTTGCCGCTTCAATGTCAGGCGCATCAGGAATGGACATGACTTCATTCAGCGAGATGTATATCGAGAAACTTTCTACAGCATACAATTACGGATTCGGTATCGCCTGCATCTCACTCATCGTTTCGGTAGCAATCTATTTCAGCTGCCGCTCATGGTTCAAACATGCTGACGTCAATGCAAAACAGGCAAAAGCCGCACACAGCAATGAGGTCGAGCTCACACCGGAGCAGACAAAGAGCCGTATCACTGCCCTTATGCTTGTATTCGCTGTCGTTATCTTCTTCTGGATGGCATTCCACCAGAATGGTGCTACAATGACATTGTTTGCAAGAGACTACACAGCCAGCACAGTAACAGGTGCTACAAGAATCGGATTCAACATCTGGAGCCTTGTTCTGATTGCAATTTCAGTCTATACACTGTTCGGAGCATTCCAGTCTGAAAAGACAAGCGGAAAAGCAATCTGCGGCGTTGCCACCCTCGGTTTGTGGGGCGTTGCCTACGCTATCTTCTCTGGTATGCCTGCAGTCGTAAACATCCTTCCTTCAGACTTCCAGCAGTTCAACCCATTCTTCGTGGTAGCATTGACACCGGTATCTCTCGCGATTTTCGGTGCACTCGCAAAGAAGGGCAAAGAGCCTTCAGCTCCACGCAAGATCGGTCTCGGAATGATTGTCGCAGCGGTAGGTTTCTCCATCCTCACATTCGCATCACTCAATCTCGCATCACCTAAGGAACTCGGCGGAACAGTCAGCCCTGACCTCATCTCACCGGACTGGCTCATTTCGACTTATCTGGTACTTACCTTCGCAGAGCTTCTGCTCTCACCAATGGGTATCTCATTCGTATCGAAGGTTGCCCCTCCTAAATATAAGGGAGCTATGATGGGTTGCTGGTTTGCAGCTACCGCCCTCGGAAACTATCTGGTTTCCATCCCTGGTCTCCTCTGGAACAAGATTCCTCTGTGGGGTGTTTGGGGACTTCTCATCACACTCTGTCTCCTTTCAGCTCTCTTCATCTTCTCTATCATGAAGAAGCTCGAAACAGCTACCGAGTGCTAAAATAAACCGACATATCAGATGAGGAAAGTCAGACAGGCTTTCCTCATTTGCTTTAAGTAAGCGTTAAAAAAAATGACAAAAGAAACTATAGCTCTGCTCAAGGAATGGGCCCAGACATACAACAATCCTGAATACTTCAGGGAAGACCCGATCGCATTCCCTACGAAGTTCACTGAAATGATGAAAGCCGGAAAATGCAACCTGAAAGATGTGGAGATAGCTGCCGTCTTCGCCGCACATTTTGCTTGGGGGCGCAGGTCAATGATAGTACGCGACAGTGGACGCCTGTTCGATGAAATGGGCTGGAAACCATACGATTACGTAATGAAAGGCGAATGGCGTGACGACCCGGTCAGCATTCACAGGACCATAAAATGGAGCGAAGTGGCAGCAATCTGCAAAAGATTGAAAGACATCTATGAAAGACAGGAGAGCATAGAAACATTGACAGTACCTCAAATCAGGACATCAGTCTTCGGACAGAAAGAAGATGCGAAGGCTCCGAACAAGAAGATCAATATGATGAGACGCTGGATGGTCAGAGATGACGGCAAGGTGGACCTCGGCCTCTGGAAGAACACATCCCCGGACACGTTGCTGATTCCGCTGGATGTCCATGTATATCAGCAGGCTACGGAGCTGGGGCTCACAGGACGTAAGCCCAAGGACATAAAGACTGTCATTGAAATAACCGATTCTTTCCGCGGCATTTTTCCTGGCGACCCATGCAAGGGAGACTTCGCGCTGTTCGGGTACGGCGTGACACATCAGGATTGACATTTGCGGGACTATTCTGCAGGCATTTCCATGGCAGCGCATACAAGTTTTGTACGGGAGCGGAATTTTTCGTATATTGGCAATGATAAATCTGAACAAACACAGCCATGCCACAGCTATACGTCATATCAGGATGCAACGGTGCCGGAAAAACCACGGCATCCTATGCGCTGCTTCCCGAGATGCTCGGATGCAGCCAGTTTGTGAATTCCGACGAATTCGCAAAAAGTCTTTCACCTTTCAGTCCAGATGCTGCTTCCATTCAGGCCAGCAAGCTTATGTTATTGAAAATGAACTATCTTTTCAAGCGCAATGAAGACTTCGCAATAGAGACGACGCTGGCCACAAGGAGCCTGAAAAAGACTATCACCAAGGCCCGGGCACAGGGCTACGGAATCACGATATTGTACTTCTGGCTGAACTCCCCCGAACTTGCCGTCGAAAGGGTGAGGGCGAGAGTCGCAGCCGGTGGGCACAACATCCCGGAAGAAACCATAAGACGGCGATATATGGCCGGACTCCACTATTTTTTCAATATATATAGGAATATGGCAGACCGGTGGATTCTGGCGGACAATTCCCAGATTCCGTTCAGGGTCGTCGCCGAAGGGCAGGCAGGCAGGCTGACCATTAAAGACGAACAGACATATTCAAAGATACAAGAATTGGCGGACTTTGCTGAGAAATCTCTTTCCGGGGAATGATTCTTCAGACTTCCCCACCGCTGAAAACTGATTAAAAACATGATATCAGACAAACAATTTTACTTAGACACATTCAACATTGATGAAAACGACTTGAGGAAACTCACTGTCACCGCATTGTCCCACGGAGGAGACTATTGCGACTTGTATTTCGAAAACACGATGCTCCAGACCCATCAGCTAATGGACGGGGAAGTTTCGTCAAGCGGACTCAACATTGACTATGGAGTCGGTATCAGGGTCCTCTGCGGAGAAAAGACCGGCTACGCATATTCGGAAAGCACAGAGTGGGCAGATATGGAAAGCGCCGCAAAAGCCGCTTCCGCAATATCTCAGGGTCAGGCGGTCAAGCCACGCGACACCAGAAGTATCGGAGCGACATATACGGCTCAGGAAAACAACGGAGGCAGACTGGTGAGGAGACTTTACCCTGGACAGCCTAATCCGCGTGCGGACAGATATCCTATTCTGCAGAACTGGAGAGAAACCAGCCCCTCCATCGCCGTGGAATATCTAGGGAAACTGGAGAAATCCATCAAGAAGAGAGACGGCAGAATCACCAGCGTCATATGTGTATTGTCCAGCCAGACAAGCGATTACCTGATGTACAATTCCTTCGGGGAACTGAAATACGAGACCAGGCCGATGACCACCGTTCAGGCCATGCTCGTGGCTGACAACGGCAAGGGAAAGATTCAGAAGAATGTATCCAGAAGCTTCAGGAAAGGAGCTGAGATGACTACAGACGAACTGATAGAAGAAATCGCGGAGAAAATCACCTGCGGCATTGATGAGGCCTTCGAAGCTGTGCGTCCGAAAGGCGGTCAGATGCAGGTGGTCATGGGCGCGGGAGCTTCAGGAATTCTGCTCCACGAGGCCATGGGACACGCTTTCGAAGCCGATTTCAACAGAAAGGGACAGTCCATTTTCTCTGACAAGATGGGACAGCGCGTCTGCCCTGAAGGAATCAATATCGCTGACGATGCCACAATCCGCGGAAACCGTGGTTCCCTCAATTTCGACGACGAGGGCGTCCCGGGCCAGAGAACGCTCATGGTGGAAAACGGAATACTGACCTCATATCTCCACGACAGAATCAGCGCGAAATTCTACGGAGTAGCTCCTACCGGAAACGGACGCCGAGAATCCTTCCGTTCAAGTCCAATCCCGAGAATGAGAGCCACTTATATGGAAAGCGGAAACGCCGAACCGGAGGGAATCATCGCCTCCGTGTCCAAAGGAATTTATGTCAATGAATTCAGCAACGGTCAGGTAAAAATCGGCGAGGGCGACTTCACATTCTTCGTGAAGAGCGGCTTCCTGATCGAAAACGGAAAGCTGACGACACCTGTGAAGGACATCAATGTCATCGGAAACGGCCCACAGGCATTGAAAGATATCGTTGCGGTCGGAAACGATTGTGTGATAGACGACAGCGCCTGGACTTGCGGCAAGGGACAGTCAGTTCCGGTCTGCTGCGGAATGCCGACCGTCCTTGTCGACAATCTTACTGTAGGAGGAGAATAAAATGGAGAATATGATCAACGGAATGATAACTGAAGAAGAGAAGGCATTGGCAGACAACAGCATTGACATGGCTCTTGAAGCTGGCGCCTCTGCGGTTCAGGTCACATTGGACAAGGCCAAGACTGAGATTATCGCACTTTTGGACGGAGAGATCGACAATATCAGGCAGACTGGAGACAGGGCATTGACTTTCAAGGTCTTCGCTGACGGAAAATATGGAGTATTCTCCACGAACCGTCTCGAAGCGGAAAGTGTCCGCAACCTCCTGAAGATGGCAGTGGAGAATGTCAGATTGCTGGCACCGGACAAGTTCCGCAGACTGCCGGACAAGGAGGAGACGGCCAAAGACGCCATCCGCGGAGATGAAATGGAACTTTGCTGGGACGGTTACGATTCGGTGACAGCCGAGGAGAGGCTGGGCATGGTCAGGAGAGCATCCGTATTCAATGAGTTTTCCGTGGATTCCCCCGATAGGGAATGGAAACTTGTCTCCGAAGAAGTGGAATACAACAACACATTGACAGACACATACTTGACCAGTTCAGACAGAATAGCTTGCAGACAAATCGAGACATCTTTCGAGGTCTGCAGCAATGTAACAGTCGAGGACAAGGAGGGCAACAAATACAGCGGACTATGGTGGGATTACAGCATCAGTCCTGAAAAGGTGCTTGCATCCGACTGCGGCCACAAGGCCGTAATGCAGGCAGCAAGCCAGATAGGTCAGGTCAATGTCAATGGAGGGAAATACAGAATGGTCGTCTCAAGGAGGGTCTCAGGAAGATTGGTGCAGCCTGTCCTCAATGCCCTTTCGGGCAGGGCCATACAGCAGAAATCATCCTTCCTGACTGAAACTTTAGACAAGAAGGTTTTCAGCGACGGCCTTACCATCCTGGACAGGCCGAGGGAAAAAGGAAAGAGCGGGTCAATCCTGTTCGACGGTGAAGGAAGGGCATGTCTGGACAGGGACATCATTGTAAATGGTGTCATAAAGGAGTATTTCATAAACACTTACATGTCCGGCAAACTTGGAATGCCGGCGACTTCGGATGGCGCGAACAGGCCTGTCGTCCAGCCGTTTGTATCAAAGGAACTCGGAGCCGGGGGCAACATTGACCTTAATCTTCTTCAGGAAGCGGATGTGCTCGCGCTTTGCAGTTCCGGTATTCTGGTAACGGATTTCAATGGAGGCAACTGCAACTCAGCCACCGGCGATTTTTCTTACGGCGTGGAGGGATTTGTCTTCGAAAACGGGGAAATCAAGTCACCCGTTTCAGGGATGCTGATAACCGGAAACATGAAAGAACTCTGGAGCAATCTGTTGGTGGCTGCTTCTGACCCGATGGAAGGTTTCAGCAGGCAGGTTCCGACTCTGGCTTTCGATGATGTGACGTTCAGCGCATAAACAGACTAAGATTATACTGGGGCGTTTTTGTGTAATGTTCTATAAGACAACACAAAAACGCCCCTTTTTAACAAAAACGTTATAAAACGATTTGGAAAGCTGGTATAATAAGCTTATATTAGTACTTTAATCTATAGCCGGACCGAGTGGCGCTACTCGAAAAACCAACAGATATTACAGTTTCCAAGAGAAACGACACATAATAATTTTTATACACTACCGCTTATGATTAAAGCAAACAATCAAAAGGGATTGGCAGGACGCCGATTACTTATTGCTTTAGCGGCATTCACACTACTTCCAGCCGGAAGAGCCGACTGTTTGGCAAACAGTCCGGGCAATGTCGCGTCCGATTCAGCAAGCACTCTCATGCAAGACCAGAAAAAAGAAATCTCAGGAACCGTCCTGGATTCCAATGGCGAACCGCTAGTGGGCGTAAGCGTCATTGAAAAAGGAAGCATGAACGGTGTCATTACAGACAGCCACGGCCGTTTCAACATTACAGTGAAAGCAGGAGCCGTGCTTCAGTTCTCATCCATTGGATACACTGATAAAGAAGTAGTTGCAGCCCCTGGAATGAGGGTGACACTCGAAGATGACAGCGAGCTGCTTTCAGAAGTCGTTGTCGTGGGTTACGGTAGCCAGAAAAGGGCCAGCCTCACAGGTTCCATCGCAGTCGTCGATGTGGAAAAGACTCTCGACAGCCGTCCTATCGCTGACGTAGGACGAGGACTGCAGGGCTCGGTTCCTGGAGTGAACATCAGAATCCCGACCGGTGAAGTCGGTTCCGACCCTATCATCAATATCCGCGGACAGATCGGTTCCATCTCAGGTAACAACAACCCTCTGATTCTCCTCGACAACGTGGAGATTCCAAGTATCCAGATGGTCAATCCTGACGATATCCAGTCTATTTCAGTCCTGAAGGATGCCGCGGCATCTTCAATCTACGGTTCCAAGGCTGCCTTCGGTGTAATTCTCATCACCTCCAAGACGGGAGCGGGAAAAGAGAAAATCGAAGTCACATACTCCGACAACTTCTCATGGCAGAACACCGCCAAGAAAATCGAAATCGGAGGACTTGGAGCATTGAAATACACCCTCGACGCACAGAAGAACATGGGTGCGGCGATGCCTGCCGGCGGTTTCTGGCGAATCAGCCCTGAAAGCTACGAGAAGGCTGTCGAGTGGCAGAAACTCTATGGAGGAAAAGTCAAGGACGGAGATCCTGTCGTCTATGGAAGAGACTGGTACTATGACGGAGTCAACAAATATGGCTATCGTCTCTATGACGGAGCAAAGGCGATGATACGCGAATGGGCACCTAGCCAGTCGCACAACCTTTCCATCAGCGGAACATCAGGCAAGACATCGTACAATGTGGGCCTCGGCTACCTCAGACAGAGCGGTATGTCCAGAACCGCGCAGCACGATGACTTCACCAGATACAACTCATCCATCAGCGTCACATCCAACCTGAACAAATTCCTCAGCATCCGTGCAAGTTCCATCTTCTCGGACCGCAACAAGAGATATCCGGGTGTCGGCACGACTGTAGCCGACCCATGGCTCTACCTCTACAGATGGAGCCCGCTCTTCCCTATCGGAGTCAAGGAAAACGGAAACGACCTCCGCGAGGCCGCATACGAGCTCAGGGCAGCCAACACCGACAACCTGAGAAACAGATATTTCAATGTCAATCTAGGTGCGACAGTGAACATCACCAAGAACTGGGACGTGAAGTTCGACTACACCTACGACCAGAGGACACAGGAGAAGAACTCTTCAAACCCTCAGTTCAGAGGCGGACAAATGTGGTACTCGCCTACCGAAAGGTTCGGAGAGGACGGTTCAAGGGTTTATGTCAATGAAGCAGGACAGATCGTGGATCCGTCAGCAGACGGGTCAATGCCGGGATATTGCTTCCCTGTGCAGGACTACTTCTCGAACGTCACTTCCACCAGCATTACCCGCTACAGATATGCGAACACGACCAATACCATCAACGCATATACGACTTATAATCTACTCCTCGGTTCCGGCGGTCAGCATGACATCAAAATCATGGCCGGACTCAACAGGGTCGCAACCACTTGGGAGTCAGTAGAGGCAAGCAAGACAAACCTCCTCAACATTGACAATCCACAGTTCAACACTGCGACAGGAGACCAGTTCGCAGACGGAAACACAAACTGGGATTCACAGCTCGGATTCTTCGGCCGTCTGAACTACTCATTCGGCAACAGATACTTCCTCGAGGCCAATATCCGCCGCGACGGTTCTTCGAAGTTCCCTTCACACCTCAGATGGCAGACATTCCCCTCATTCTCAGGAGGTTGGATCTTCACCAATGAGAAGTTCATGAAGAAGGTGGAGCCGGTGCTCAGCTTCGGTAAGATCAGGGCTTCATGGGGAAGCATCGGAGACCAGTCCGTAGCAAACACACTCTATCTCTCCACACTCTCGAGTTCGCAGTCCAACTGGCTTGACGGTTCCGGAAACAAGACCACACAGTATGGAACTCCGTCTCTTGTGGACTATGACATCACATGGCAGAGGATCGAGACCCTCGACGTAGGTGCAGACCTCAGATTCTGGAAGAACCAGATCGGCATCACATTCGACTGGTTCCAGAGAGACACCAAGAACATGATCATACCTGGTGAAGACCTCCCTGTAACCCTCGGAACAACAGCTCCTAGAGGAAACTACGGAAGCCTCCGCACACGCGGATGGGAGTTGGCTCTCGATTTCGGATTCAGATTCCAGAATGGTCTCGGAATCAATGGTATGGCTACCCTCTCAGATGCAGTAACCGACATCACCAAGGGTGCCGACTGGGCTACACCGTGGGAAAACAGACTTCTTTCCAACGCATACTCTACCGGCAGACGTTACGGCGACATCTACGGATTCGTGACGGACAGACTCTTCCAGAAGGACGACTTCGTATATGGGCCTGACGGAGAAATCGAAAAGATTACCGTAATCTATAAGGGCACAGCCCGCACGACCTTCAAGCAGTCCGCCAAATATCCTGTATATCAGGTTCACTACGAGAACAGCGACAAACTCATCTTCGCCCCTGGAGACACGAAGTTCGTCGATGTGGACGGTGACGGATACATCACACCTGGAGACGGCACCAACGGCAATCCTGGAGACCAGGTAGTCATCGGAAACTCTACTCCTAGATATGAATACGGTTTCAGGCTCGGCGCTGACTGGAAAGGATTCGACTTCTCCATCTTCTTCCAGGGCATCGGAAAGCGCAAGATCTGGGGAAGCGGACAGCTCGCAATTCCAGGATACTCGGCAAAGGAAGGCGCATTGCCTAAGACCTTCACCAAGGACTACTGGACAGAGGACAACACTGATGCATTCTATCCGCGCGCATGGAACCTCAACGGCAGCGATACAGGTTTCAGCATGCAGAGACAGAGCCGGTATATGCTGAACATGGCATACCTGAGAATCAAGAACATAACCCTCGGTTATTCAGTGCCTGAGCGTTATCTTTCCAAGGTCAGGGTCAGCAAGGCAAGAGTTTACCTCTCACTTGAAAACTTCTTCACATTTGACCACCTGAGAGGACTTCCTATCGACCCTGAGGCAATTTCAGGTTACTCAATGTTCTCAAGCAACTACAATATGGGACGTACCGGTACCGGAACACCTGTATTCAAGTCAGTATCATTCGGTGTACAGTTATCATTCTAATGAGGAATCACATGAAACACAGATTTATATATATACTCACTGGACTTGCACTGCTGATGGGCAGTTGCGATGTCCTGGACAGGCCGTCACGAACCACAGCTGAAGACGAAAGCTACTGGAAGAGTGAAGAGAGCCTCAGATTATATGCCAACTCGTTCTACGGCTATTTCTTCACCGGCTATGGTGTCAAATACACCACAGCTTACGCTCCTGGCAACAGCTACTCTTTCAACGACGACGTTCTCCGTCTATCGTCCCAGTCCCAGTTCACACGTTCAGTGCCCACCTCCAAGGGAAGCACAAGTCTTGAACTGGGAGTATGGCAGAGCGAATATACCGGACCTGACTGGAATTTCGCATGGATCAGAAAGGCAAACATCATGTCCGACAGGATGGAGGCCAGAATGAAAGGCACCCTCAGCGACGAGCAGTTCAACCACTGGATGGGTATCGCCCGTTTCTTCAGAGGACTCGAATATGCAAGACTTGTAAATGTCTTCGGAGATGTCCCTTACTACGATTATGCTCCTGAAAACACAGAGCTTAATGCCCTATACAAGGACCGCGACAACAGAGATGATGTCATGGACCATGTCTATGACGACTTCGAGTTCGCACTTGCCAATGTCAGACTAAATGACGGACAACAGCAGGTCAACAGATACATCGTATCAGCCCTCGTGAGCAGATGGGCCCTCATCGAAGGAAGCTGGCAGAAGTACTATTACCAGAATGACGAAAGGGCCAAGAAGTTCTTCAACCTCGCAGTAGAGGCCGCCGACAAAGTAATCAGCAGCGGCAAATATGCCATCACCGAGGAATTCAGAAACCTTTTCGGTTCCAAAGACCTTACATCCAGCAAGGACGTCATCCTCTACCGCAAATACGATGCTTCCCAGGGCGTAACACACTGTGTGGCTTCTTATTGCAATGTAAACGACCCTACCGACATCGGTGCGAACCTGACGCTCATCAAGTCATTCATCTGCAATGACGGAAAGGCATGGAACGATCCTAACTCGACAGTAGCCGGCGCTTCCGATTTCAGCCTTGCAAATCTCATCAAGACACGCGACCCTAGATTCGAAGCTACCTTCTATAACAAAACAACTCCTAAGAACAAGGCCAGCTATCTCTACATGACCAAGTTCATTCCCCGCTCCGCGCTCGAATACCTCAACAAAAAAGGCGGAACACCTGCTCCCGAATTTCAGGGAGAGAAGAACGTGACCGGATATCCTGTACTCAGATACGCCGAAGTCCTCCTCAACTGGATCGAAGCCAAGGCTGAACTCCAGTTCCTTGGAGAAGGCACAGTGACACAGGAAGACATCGACAATTCCATCAATGCCATCCGCCACCGTCCTATCGCGGAAGAGGCCATAAACCAGGGAGTACAGCAGACTGCCGACATGAAGCTCGCCACCCTTACCGACGATCCTTCGAGAGACAAGACCGTCCCTGCCCTACTTTGGGAAATCAGACGTGAACGCAGAATGGAGCTTGCATTCGAATTCTCGAGAATCATTGACCTCAGAAGATGGGGCAAAGTCGAGTACATGGACACTGATTTGAACAAGGAACTGCTCATGGGAACATGGGTAAACTTCGATACGGATGCTCCGGATGAGCTGAAGCCTGCCAATGTCAACAAGCTCCGCGTAGTGGACATGAAAGGCAAGGAAATAGTTTACAACGGTTCAAACGCTGCCCAGATGAAGGGATTCTTCTACTCGCCTGAGGCTCTCGGACGCCAGCCGTACATGAACATTCCTAATGTCAATCCTTATCTCTGCCCTATCGGAACAAATCAGATAAGCGACTACAAGAAACGCGGCTATACTCTCACCCAGACTGAGGGATGGCCTGATGAACAGTAATTTAGCATTGAATTGATATGAAGAACATATTATACTTCATCAGCGCTGCGGCGATATGCGCAGGCATGTTCACCGCTTGCGAGGACAATCTGCCGGAGAGCAGGGACTTTCCTTACGAGACAAATCTCGTCTCCATAAAGATTGTCAATGCCGGTGCTGACGGCAATACCGTCGTGGAAGGAACAATCGACGAGAACAAGAAGGAAATCACGTTCCCGAAACTCGACAAGGACTCTCCATTTGCAGAACTCCGTGTGGAAGCCGGCGTATCTGAGGGAGCGGAGCTCACCCAGACGACTTTCGACTACTCTATGGAAGAAGGCGTGGCCAGCAAGACAGCTGTCATCCGCGTCCAGAACCACAAGAGATATACCGACTATTTCATGACTGTCAAGCGCCGCATCCCTGTATATGGAGCGGACTTCGAAAAGGCAGTTGAATACAAGTTCCTGGACGCATCCCAGATACCGGGAGGAACAGGCAGCGTTTCCAGAGGCGCCGACTTCGACGGTGAGAACGTGCTGATAGTAAGAAGGACACCTCCTTATATCCTCAAATATGAGGACCTGAAGGCCGGCAAGATCCAGCCTAAGGAACTGGACATGACAGATGTTTCCGGCGGAACCTTCCCTGTCAACTGCGGTTTCCTTGCAAACGGACATATTTATATTGCGTCCCTTTCAGGTGCTGCCGCGTCACCTCTCAAGATTTACTACTGGGAGAATGCTGACGCCAAGCCGGAAGTAATCGGCAACTTCACAAATATTCCGGGTGCCGATGCAAGACACGGAGACGTGATTTCCGCCAGCATTGACAAGAACGGAAACGGATACATATTCTTCGGTTCGAACGGTTCGAAGGATTTCATAAGAATCAAGGTTTCCGACCACAAGACCACCAGCGAACCGACGGTTCTCGCAAGTAATGCCAATGCTACCCCTAACACCTATGTATATAGGATTGAGGACACTGACAAGTACCTGTGGAGCGGACTTCGCCTGCCGGTAACATTGACCGACGAGAACGTTACCCCTGGCGGAGCTACATTGCCGCTGGACGACAATATCTTGCCGAAAGAGTCCGTAGCCGCAAGAATGTTCACCTTCAATCAGGAGAGATACCTCATGGCATGTGTTGCGAAATTCGGAAGCGCAAGCCAGGTAACCCCTACATTGAACGTATATAACCTCACCAAGGGTGCAACGCCTGAAGAGGCTATGGAAAACTTCAAGGCAGCAGAATCACACCAGCCTGACTACTCTGTAATCATCGGCGGAGATTCCGGCATCACGGCTCCGGGTATAAGCACCAACTATCACATCATCAAGGATAGTGAAGGCAAGGATGAAAAACTTGTCATCTTCGGTTACCGGCTCAATACCGGATTCGTAATCACTGAATTCCCTATCAAGCAAGAAGAAGACTGATGAAAACGAATTTCAGATATTTTCTTTATGCAGCAGCCGTCGTCCTGGCGGCTGCCTGCAATGAAAAGCAGGAACTCCCGGATAGACCTGACAAACCCGGAACCAATCCGGATAAACCTGCTGCCGAGGTTCCTGTCTTGCCACGTCCTCAGCTGAGAGGAGCATGGATGGCGACAGTGTGGGGACTTGACTGGCCGGACGGAAATCACGACGCAACCAGCCAGAAATCACTCTACACCGAGTATCTGGATCTGTTCAAAAGACTGGGTATCAATGCCGTATTCTTTCAGGTACGCGGAATGGCCGATGCCTACTATGAGTCATCATACGAGCCATGGAGCCGCTCCATTACCGGAACGCAGGGGCAGAAACCAAGTTATGATGTCATGGATTTCCTCATCAGCGAGGCCCACAAAAGAGGAATCGAATTCCACGCCTGGATAAATCCTTACAGGGTTTCAACTCCTTCCTATTTCGGCGAAGGCCTGGATCCGAAGATTCCCGCTTCGATGGTGAAGAAATATGACAAGATTTGGGTCTATAATCCAGCTCTTCCTGAAGTCAGACAGAGGATTGCAGACATCGTGAAGGAGATCGTAACCAAGTTCGATGTGGACGGAATCCATATGGACGACTATTTCTATCCGTCAGTTTCATCTCTTGGAGATGAGGATGACTTCAAGAAATACGGTTCGAACTATAATTCCATCGAGGATTTCAGGAGAGGCAACATCTTCGAGATGGTGAAACTTGTAAAGAATACAATCCGGTCGGCCAAACCGGAAGTGGCTTTCACTATAGGACCTCAGGGTAACTACGATAACAACTACAGCACCCAGTACATTGACATGCCTAAGGTATGTGCGGCGAAACTCATTGACGCGGCCATTCCTCAGCTCTACTGGTCCACAAAAGCAAGCAAGGACTACTATACCCCGAGACTTGACTGGTGGTCACAGAATGTAGGTTCAGTACCGATGATGATAGGACACAGTCTGAGCGGATTCAAAGAGAACAGCAGCGGATATGAGTCCTCTTCAGAACTTGAGACACAGTTCAGCCTGGCCGACAAGAAGTCGAACAGTTACGGACATCTTCTCTACAGTGCAAAGACCGTAAAGAGTGACCCTAAGGGTATCCAGTCCGTAATCAAGAGTTCATTCGGCAAGAAGGCTCTGATTCCTCATCTCGGAGGGACCGGAGCTGATGCCGCACCTGATGCTCCGAAGAACATCGTAATCTCAGGAGGGACACTGAACTGGGACAAGTCAGCCGGCGCCAAGTATTATGCCGTTTACATGAGCAACGGAAACAAGAAAGTCGCAACTCTGATAGATACTGTGGACGGAACATCTTACCAGCTTTCCGCGAAAGGTAAATATTTCGTTACAGCACTTGACAAGAACAATCTTGAAAGCAAGATATCAGAAATCGTAAAGTATTGACAATGGCGGGGTTTCGTCGACTCGAAGCCCAAAACTGACATTATATTACTGTGGACGGATGGCCGAGATTTGCGGTCATCCGTCCTGTTTTCGAGGAATGGTCGTTTTTTTTATGTAATTTTGTAGAATGTGTGAATCAAAGTGAACACGAAAAATTTATATAACATGAAGATAGAAAACAAAAAGGTAGTCGAGCTTACTTACGAGCTCACTGTAGATGGAAAGGTAGTGGACAGGACAACTGAAATGACAGGCCCGCTCGATTATATTCATGGAGAGCACATGCTCCTCCCCAAATTCGAGGCGGAACTGGAAGGACTCGAGCCTGAAAGCGAATTCGCATTCACATTGACACCGGAAGAAGGCTACGGCGAATACGATCCGAAGCACAAATTCGAGATTCCTAAACAGTCTTTCGAAATCGACGGAAAAATCCGCGAGGACCTGATGCAGGTAGGAAAGATCATCCCTATGCTGAACAGCTCAGGAATGGTCGTACAAGGACTCATTGCCGCTGTCAATGATGATACGGTCACCATGGACTTCAACCATCCTATGGCCGGCAAGACATTGAATTTCAAGGGCAAGGTCGTTTCTGTCCGTGACGCTACAGAGAAGGAACTTACCGAGGGCCTTCACGGAGAGTTCGTTCCGAAGGAAGGCGGATGCTGCCACGGCGGATGCGGATGTCATCACGAAGACGGCGACCACGAGTGCTGCCATGGCGACGGACATGAGGGCGGATGCTGCCACGGCGACGGACATGAAGGAGAGTGCCACTGCCATGGTGAAGGACACGAAGGAGAGTGCCACTGCCATGGTGAAGGACACGAAGGAGAGTGCCACTGCCACGAAAACTAGACTCGTAAAATGAAGACAGCCGTAGTCATACTTAACTGGAACACAAAGAATTACCTTGAGCAGTTCGTTCCTGGAGTTCTCCGCTCTCTTGAGGGCGAAGACGCATGCCTTGTCGTGGCGGACAGCGCTTCGACAGACGGTTCCATGCAGATGCTTGCCGAGAAGTTCCCTGAAGTAAGGCAGATACGGCTGGACAAGAACTATGGATTTACCGGAGGGTACAACAGGGCCCTCCGGCAAATTGATGCAGAATACTACGTCCTCCTGAACTCTGACATTGAAGTGCCAGAAGGATGGCTCAAGCCGCTGGTGCAGACGATGGATTCATGTCCCGATGTGGGCGCATGTTCCCCGAAACTGCATTCGTGGTTCGAAAAGGACAAATTCGAATACGCAGGAGCCGCCGGAGGATATCTCGACTATTTCGGCTTCCCGTTCTGCCGCGGCAGACTGATGAAAATGCTTGAAAAGGATGAAGGTCAATATGACAGGCGCGCCGACGTGCTTTGGGCTACCGGAGCGTGTCTTATGGTGAGGAGTTCGCTTTTCAACGGGCTGTGCGGTCTGGACGACAGGTTTTTCGCCCACATGGAAGAGATTGACCTCTGCTGGAGAATCCAGCTCGCAGGATACAGAATAATAATCGTACCGGAGTCCCTCGTATATCATATAGGAGGCGGAACACTTCCTCAGACCTCCCCATGGAAACTCAAGCTGAACTACAGGAATAACCTGATGCTTCTGGAGAACAATCTGGCCAAGACACTGGCATTGACAATCTCCGAAAAGGAGAAAGGCATTGACAATTCCGGAAAGATTGCCGCGAAAGCGGTCAGGCAGGCCGGCAGGAGAATCTGGTTGAGGATGGTCATTGACGGGCTCACGGGAACGGCTTATCTGCTGATGCTGAAACGGGATTATTTCAAGGCTGTCATTGACGCGCACAAAGAGTTCAGGCAGCTGTCGAAGCGGCCGGGAGCGGAGGAGGTCAATGACTGGCTGTCGGAGTCAGCCGCGAAAAGACCGAGGCCTCAGGTCCAGGGCATATATCCGCATTGGATCATCCCGATGGCCATATTCCTGAGAAACAAATCGTTCGGCATCATCAACAAATATTTTCAAAAATAATTCAGACCATGGTAATCATCATCGAAGGTGCGGGAGAAGTAGGTTCCCATCTGGCAAAGATGCTCAGCAACGAGGCCAATGACATCACTGTCATTGACATTGATGAAGAAAGGCTTGCGAGACTGAGCATGACGGCGGACATTGTCACCACACTCGGGGATTTGTCCTGCATCAAGGTACTGAAGGATGCAGGGGTGGAACATGCAGACCTTTTCATTGCAGTAAACCCGAACAGTTCGCAGGACGTGAATCTTGTGAGTGCGCTTTTGGCAAAGAAACTCGGCTGCAAGAAAGTATGCGCCCGCATAAATAACGAGGAGTATCTTTCTTTCGAGAACAAACACCTGTTCACGGAACTTGGCATTGATCTTATGTTCTATCCCGAGAAGATTGCGGCCGGCGAAATCGCAGGTCTGCTCAAGCGTACCGCTTCGACGGAAACCATGGATTTTGCTAGGGGGAAACTGCAGATGGCTGTGTTCAAGCTGGAGGACGACTCCCCTATCCTTGACATGAAGATTGCCGAATTTGCGGCCTGCGTCCCTTTCGGGACACAGTTCAGAGTCGTGGCCATATCTCGCGACGACACGACCATAATGCCGAAATTCGACACTCGTCTGAAGTATCATGACCTGGTCTATATCATAACCACGCGTGATGGCATCAATCCTCTGATGAATTTCCTGGGCAAGAGCAACATTGAAATCAACAATGTGATGATTCTCGGCGCAGGTGCCATCGGCGAAATGGTAGCGGGTTCCATCTGCAAGCAGGTCGAGGCCGTGAAGGTAATCGATTCCGACAAGCAGAGGTGCATCGAGTTGAGCGAAAATACCGATGACAATGTCCAGGTTATCAACGGGGACGGTCGTGATTCCGACTTCCTTCTGGAGGAAAACATCAAGGATTATGATGCTTTCGTGGCGGTTACGGACAATGATGAGGCCAATATCCTGGCCTGCGTCGTAGCCAAGCGATTCGGCGTGGAGCGCACGATTGCGGAGGTCGAGAATCTGGAGTATATCCGTCTGGCCGAGGAGATGGGCGTGGACGCCGTCATAAACAAGAAACTCATCACTGCCGGCAAGATATTCAAGATGACGCTCAGCAACAAGGTCCGTTTCGTGAAATACATGAGCGGAACCAATGCTGAAATCTTGGAATACATAGTCGCCCCTGACAGCGCAATAACACGCAAGACATTGAAAGACATTGACTTTCCAGAGAACTCCATCATAGGAGGTATTATCCGCGGCAATGATTATTTCATCGCTGTCGGTGACACTCAGATCGAGGCTTACGACAGGGTCGCCGTATTTGCCCTGCCATCAGCCGTCAAGGAAGTCGATAAGATGTTCAGGTAATCAGAATCTTACAAAAGACATAAATTCATGGCATCATACCTGCAGATTGAAAACATAAGCAAGAGTTACGGCCCGAAGGTGCTTTTCGAGCATATCGGGTTCAATATCAACGAAGGAGACAAAATCGCGCTGATTGCTCCAAACGGAACGGGTAAGTCCACGTTGCTCAGGATATTGGCCGGAAACGACAAGTCGGACTCCGGCGGAAAAATCACATTCCTGAAGCATATACGTATCGCGTTTCTGGAACAGGAGTTCAGCCACGACCCTGAAAAGGTTGTCTTTACGCAGGTCATGGATTCAAGCAGGAATTTCACAGAGGGGCTGGATGATGACGACTTGTTTGCTTATGAACTCAGGGTCAAGAAGTTCCTGACAAGTTTCGGCATTGATGAAGGGGCATTGATGAAGAACCTTTCCGGCGGCGAGGTGAAGAGGGTGGCATTGACAGTCATGCTCGCTTCCGAGGCCGATTTTTACATCATGGACGAGCCGACCAACCACCTTGACATTGATGCAATCGAGTTTCTGGAGAATTATCTCGGACATTCGCGCAGCACCCTGCTGATGGTGACTCACGACCGCTATTTCCTTGATCATGTGTGCAATACGGTCATGGAACTGGACCACGGGGCTGTCTATACCTATAGGGGAAATTACGAGAATTATCTCGAAAAACGCCAGGAACGCATTGACAATTACAATGCGGAGACGGCGAAGGTCAATAATATTCTCCGGAGGGAGCTGGAGTGGATCAGGAGTTCGCCTTGCGCCCGCACCGGAAAGGCCAGGTACAGGATCAATGCCTTTTATGACCTGAAGGACAGGGCCGAGCAGACTTACACGAGCAAAAAGGTGAGCCTGGAATCCATGGGAAAAGGCTCAAGGCTCGGAAGCAAGATCATTGACTGCAAGAATCTGAGTTTCAGTTACGGGGCTGACAAATATCTGGACCATTTCACATATAATTTCCAGAGGTTCGAGCGTGTCGGCATCGTCGGAAAGAACGGTACCGGCAAATCCACCTTCCTGAACATCCTCACCGGGAACATACCGGAGAACGGAGAACTTAGCGGCATCATTGAGCGCGGAGAGTCATTGAAAATCGGCTACTACCGCCAGAGCGGAATGAAATTCAATGAGGATCAGACGGTTATGGAGATTGTCAGCGACACTCACCTTCTGAACCAGTTTCTGTTCAGCCACGACATGTTCACCACCAAGGTTTCGAAGTTGTCGGGCGGCGAGAGAAGAAGGCTCTACCTGATGACAATTCTGATGCAGAATCCGAATCTGCTGATTCTGGACGAGCCGACCAATGACCTGGACATCGTGACATTGGACGTGCTGGAGGAATACCTGAATGAATTCAAAGGCTCATTGATAATCGTATCGCACGACCGTCATTTTCTGGACAGACTTGTCGATCACCTCTTCATATTCTGCGGCGACGGCGTGGTGAAAGATTTCATCGGCTCGTACAGCGAGTACCACGAATATATCAAGGAGTACGAGGCCCGGCAGAAAGCTGCCGCCAGAGCGGAGGCGAACAAAGGTAAAGTCAATGACAGTGAGGTCAATGCGGACCGCCCTGCCAAGAAGAAGAAACTGACATACAAGGAGCAGAAGGAACTGGAGCAGTTGGAAAAGGATATGGAGACTTTAGGCAAGGAGAAGGAGGAACTGGAGCAACAGCTTTCTGCGGGGACGATTCCTTACGACAAAATTCAGGAGGTATCGACCCGTTTCGGTGAGGTAAAGGACCTCCTCGACGAGAAAGAGATGCGCTGGCTGGAACTTCAGGAGAGCCTGCAGTAGCCTGTCCCCTCAAATTTCGGAAATGTTACATTTCTATTTCAAAAAATAATTGTACCTTTGCTTTCGAAACGTAATCGTTTTATGTTTCGAAATAAAAGAACACACCAACTATTTTCGGGAATTGTCTTCCGACATTGACCTGTTCCGACAAATCCCTGAGAATATGGCAAACTCGCAAACAAACCAAAACATTAAATAAACAATGGCTAGATTTTTTGACCCGCCTGCACCGAAGCCACAGCTTCCGTCAGAGAAAGTCCCTAAAGTTTTCAATGCTATGAGATGGAAGGTATTCCTAGGTGCCTTCCTCGGATATGCCGGTTATTACCTCGTCCGCAAGAATCTTTCTCTTGCAGCGCCTGACATGATCAAGGATGGTATCCTTGACGCAGGTAAGGTAGGACTTGCAATGTCAGCAGTATCAATCGCTTACGCATTCAGCAAGTTCATCATGGGTAGTGTGTCGGATCGTTCTGATTCACGTAAATTCCTCTGCGTGGGACTCGTCCTTTCCGCATTGGTAATGATACTTACGGGTATCATCCCTTATGGCGCCAATACGGCATTGAACACCACCGTCATCTTCTTCCTCATGCTCGTTGTGGGCTGGTTGTCAGGTATGGGATGGCCTCCATGCGGCCGTATCATGACTCACTGGTTCTCGCAGAACGAGAGAAGTTTCAAGATGAGTATCTGGAATGTTTCACATACTATCGGCAGTTTCTCCCTCGGTTTCCTGGCAATTGCCGGCGTGGCTCTTTTCGCATTCTTCGCGCCTACTTTCGGCATGGATGCGGCTCAGGCCTGGAGAGGCAACTTCATTTTCCCTGCCGTTGTGGCTATCGTCATAGCAATCTTCTGCTGGTGGGCCATCCGTGACACCCCGGAGTCTTGCGGTCTGCCTTCAGTCCAGGAATACAGAAATGATTACAGCGGAGTAAAGAGCAAGGGTCCTGCAGGAGACAAGCTTCCGTTCAAGGTGCTCTTCATAGATTACGTTTTCAAGAACAAGCTTCTGTGGATTGTGGCTCTCAGCAACATCTTCGTATATATGGTGCGTTATGGTATCGGCGACTGGTCTCCTACCTTCCTTCAGGATGCAGGAATCATGACTGCCGATGAAAGTAAGGTCGCATTCTCTGTACATAACCTTATCGGCGCATTCGGAACAATCCTCTGCGGTCTCGCGACATCCAAGATTTTCAAGGGCCGTTGCGCTCCTATGAATGTCATCTGCATGATTGCCTGCATGTTCGGCGTCTTGATCTACTGGTTCGTAGGCGCAGGTTATATTGCCATGAGCCCTGCTCTCCAGAAGACACTCGTCTATGTATCCCTCTGCCTCATCGGATTCTTCATCTATGGTCCTGTGGCACTTACAGGAGTACAGGCATTGAATCTTGTTCCTAAGAATGCTGCGGGTACTGCAGCCGGTTTCGTCGGCCTGTTCGGTTATTTCGTCGGTGATGCCATCTGCTCAAAGATTTTCGTCGGCAGCGTAGCAAATTCTCTCGGATGGAATGCAGCCAATCTTACTGTCGCTATCGGAGCCGGTATCGGAGTCATCCTCTGCGCCATGCTTATCAAGAGCGAAAAGTCTGTGACCAACAATTAATTCCGAATAAACTGTCCGCCGGCTGATTCACGTCTGCCGGCGGAATTTCATAACAAACAGATATGAGAAAATTTATATTGTCAATGCTGGTTTTCCTTTCGGTCTGCGCCGCAGCAGATGCGAGGAAGGTCAGCGGAAAAGTCCATTCGGGCGCAAAAGTTCTGCAAGGTGTAATCGTTACTGACGGTTCTTCTTTCACAAAGACCAAAGGTGACGGAACCTTCAAACTGAACGCCGACAACAAGGCCAGATTCGTCTATATCATAACTCCTTCCGGTTATATAGCTGACTACAGAAGCGGTACTCCGGAGTTCTACAAGGAGGCTTCTGACAATGAGCTTGATTTCAATCTCGAGAAGACGGCAAGGTCGTCAAGCTACACTCTGTTTTCCGTTTCCGACCCTCAGATCAGAAACAACAATCAGCTGAAGCAGTTCGCAGGTCTTCCTTTCGAGGATCTGAAGGCCGAAGGAAAGAAGTATGGCAAGAAAGGTCCGGTAGTGGCCATTATGCTCGGTGACTCCGGCTGGGACAAGAACCTCCCTACCCTTCTTCCCGAATACAAGAAGAAAATCAGCAGACTCGGTTTCCCTGTCTATACAGTAACCGGAAACCATGACTATAACAAGGAACGTTCTTTCAAGAATTATTCGAAGGATTATTTCGACAATTTCGGTCCTTACAATTATGCCTTCTGGATGGGCAAGGATCTGGTGCTCTGCGTGAACAACATCATCTATTACAAGGAGAAAGAGTATGTCGAGGGATATTCTGAGGAGGTCCTCAAGTTCGTCGAGAATCTCCTTAAGTACGTTCCGAAGAAGACTCATATCTTCATGGCCCAGCATTGTCCTATCGACAGATGGTGGCGTCCTGAAGAAACCAGGAGGATTGTCAATGGTGACAAGATGCTTGCTCTTCTGGAGGGCCGCAAGGTGGATATCCTTTCCGGCCATACCCATATCATGAACAATTACCAGATTACGCCAGACATCATGGATCACAATGCGCCAAGTATCTGCGGTTCGTGGTGGTTCGCTGACTGGTGCCGTGACGGTGTGCCTGCCGGCTATGAGATTTTCAATGTCAAGGGCAAGGATATCAGCTGGTTCTACCGTTCTCTTGGTCATGATGACGATTATCAGGTGGAGATCATTGCTCCTGGCCAGAGCATGTATCATCCTAACTCCGTGATTGCCAATGTCTGGGATTATGATGAGAATTGGTCTGTCACCTGGTCTCAGGATGGCATTGACATGGGCCCTATGAAGATGGTCGAGGATTGTTCTTCTACCTATATCAAGAAGATTGAGGAGCATTATCAGGGCGAGCCGATTCCGGGCTTCCGCAGCCCGAAGAGGTCAATCCATTATTTCGCGGCGACGCCGAGCCAGTATGCCAAGGTGGTGACTGTCAATGTCAGGAGCCGTTTCGGCAAGGAGTGGCATTATGAGGTCAAGCTTGCTGAACATGTAGATGTCCAGGCTCACCGCGGAGGTGCCGGCCTGTGGCCTGAGAATACGTTTACGTCAATGACGAATGCGACATTGATGGGTGTAAATACTCTTGAGCTTGATCTTCAGATCAGCAAGGACGGACAGATTGTGGTTTCGCATGATGCATATTTCCATTCCCGCTATGCCACCCGTCCTGACGGAAGCATTGTCATGCCTGATGATCCTAAGGAGTATCTTTATACCATGCCTTATGATTCCATCGCCAAGTATGATGTGGGAATGCGAGCCAGTGAGGTCTGGCCGGGCAAGGAGCAGTCTCCTGCAGTGAAGCCGCTTGCTACCGAGCTTATAGATTCCGTGGAGACATTGACAAGGCTTCGTGGTCTCGACCCTATGCGGTACAATATCGAGATCAAGTGCAAGAAGGGTAAGGGAGAGGGCATCAATTGGCCTGAGTACCACGAGTTTGTGGACAAGTGCATCGAGTTGCTCATGTCCAAGAATCTCGGTGACAGGCTTGTTGTCCAGTGCTTCGATGTTCGCGCTCTGAATTATATGCACGAGAAATATCCTCAGCTCAAGCTTTCTTATCTTATCAGCAAGAAGGATACTGACTGGGATACGTATATGGGCAAGCTGAATTTCACTCCTGAGTGGCTGAGTCCTGAGCATGTGATCGTGGATGCCAAGATGGTGGAGAATTGCCGCAAGGCCGGCATCAAGCTGGTTCCTTGGACTGTCGATGATGAGGCCGAGATCAAGAGAATTCTGGATCTTCATGTGGAGGCTATCATTTCGAATTACCCTGACCGCGTTCTGAAGGTAACCAGAGGATATGTGAAGTAGGATTTTTTAGAAATTATTTGTGCCCCGCGCCTTGTACGTTTATCGTGCTCGGCGCGGGTTTTTGTGATGACGGTGGGAGGTTGTCCGAAAGGTCAAACATTCGTCAGTGAGAATTAGGAATCCGCTTTCGGACTTGTATAGGAGAGTATGGAGTATTTCAGTCTCGCGAGGAGTTTTCGGACGGTCTGGAGGGGGTAACGTCAATGGAAAAACAGATGCTCCCTCCAGTCATCTGCCTATACATCGGGGCTTTACATAATTCGGTTCTGCGAAAACGTTTTATTTCGTACCAAATGTATTTTCCGAAGAGTTTTGTACCATTCAACCGTTTTATATGGAACAAAACAGCATACTAGTAAAGAAGTTCTACTCAAACGTCAGCAATTTGTGCTAACATCAGGAAACGTCCGTAAATAACTGCCTTTTCATGGACAAATGCTTGGTTATGAGCAACTTGTCTGGATTAAAACGTTTTCTCACGGACAATTGTTTGGCGTTCAACAACTTATCCGGAAACACATGCCTTTTTCCGGACAAAACGTACTTGGGTGTGCTACCAAACTGACATAAATCGGGAAAAGCACAAAGACATTGAAAAACGGTATTTGCCTGAAAATTGTTGACTCTTTTTGTGAGTCAACATTTATGACATCCCACACAGAATTTCAAAAGAAGTACTATCAACAGGTGATAGAGATTCCCCAAAAGACAGGCTTTAGCACGCGGAAGATAGCGAAATTGCAACTTGTTACTGCAAGCGTGAAGCAAATGTACCACTGGATTGCTATCTTCGAGGCGGAAAACGGGAAAGGAAGCCCGCGAAGAATTATGGAAGCAAAGAAGTCAAAGGAGATGGAAGAGCTGGAGTCCCTGAAGTCGCCCTGATCAGGACTTTCCAGCACAGGTATTCATAAATCACCTGCACAATGGCAAATCAGACAAGTCAAATACATGTCCGAATTATTTTATTATTTTTGTAAAAAAGTTTAAGATTCAGTTACCGCTCATATAAATAAGAAAGCCAAGGTCATATACGACGCATCAGGCAAGAGTATTCATCAGTAGCCGAACCTTGAGGAAGGAGGTTCCAGCAAGAGGTACCTAGTAGTTAATGCAAAAGAATATAGAATGGATAGTTCTGATATAATAAAACTGTTGGAGCATAAGGGCGTGAAGGCAACCGCCAACAGGATTCTGGTTCTCAAGGCTTTGCATGATGTACATAAGCCGATGTGTCTGTCTGCTCTGGAGGATACTTTGCCCGACATGGACAAATCGAGCATCTTCCGTGTAATGTCAATGTTTCTGGAGCACGATGTAGTTCATGCTTTCGAGGATGGCCGTGGTGTTGTGAATTATGAGCTCTGCAGTCATGACGGCACCTGCAATCATACCGACGGACATATTCATTTCTATTGTGAATCCTGCCACCAGTCATATTGCCTAGAGAATCAACGAATTCCGATAGTTTCTTTACCTGATGGTTTCGAGTCACATTCAGTTTCTTTTGTAATCAAAGGTCTCTGTCCCGAGTGTCGTAAACATTCTAAGTAAGATCCTCGGGACATCTGGAATCCATCAGAGGACAGCACAAGACAGCGTCAGGTTGTCATATGCATGGCAGAGATTATGGAATTGCATGTTACATATTACAGGAAGATATCACATCCGGACAAGTTTCAAAAACTGCAAGCAGAATATTACAAGTGTCCACGATACCAAATAAATGGGATTGCCTGACTGCCATTCTGCGTGGCAGAGGTGGCCTTCCAGACAGGGGATTTGCCACAGGGACAGGCCACAGAGATAGCCAGATTGTCATATAGCGCGAACAACCGCAAAACAAGGACACCATCAAACATAGTTCTACGATATGGACAGGCCACAGCGATACCCGCATGGACATATAGCATGGACAGGCGGAAAATTTCGACCTTCTTGGCAGGCGTGATTCCGGACATATTCACGGTAAGATACTGAAGATAAGGCAGTTGCGAGATTAAAGCCACGACATGAATCTGCCAAGACCACCTTTCGAAACGACCTCTTGGCAAGAGACTTGTTACCTAATCAATTAAGACACAAGCAATTACAGATAAACTTACCTGTCAAGAGGGTCGAAATTCACACTGGAAAACAAAAGTACGGAACCGCTGGCAGCGCATCAACATGTAACTCCGGAGACACCCACGAAAATGACACAGCGAGAATATACGACAAAACAAGGATACACTCAAACATGGTTCTGCCACAGGGACAGGACAGAGAGAAACACGCATGGCCATATAGCGTGGACAGGTGCAGAATTTCGACCCTCTTGACAGGCGTGGTTCGGGATACATTCGCGGTAAGATTCCGAAATTGAGCACATTGCGAGATTCGAGCCACGAAAAGTATCTGCCAAGACCACCTTTCATTGGCACCTCTTGGTAAGAGACTTGTAACTTAATCAATTAAGACACAAGCAATTACAGATAAACTTACCTGTCAAGAGGGGCGAAAATCACACTGGAAAGCAAAAGTACGGAACCGCTGGCGGCGCATCAACATATAACTCCGGTGACGCTTACGAAAACCACAGCGAAATAAGACGACAAAACAAGGATAAACTCAAACATAGTTCTACGACAGGGACAGGACAGAGAGAAACACGCATGGCCATATAGCGTGGACTGGTGCAAAATTTCGACCCTCTTGGCAGGCGCAATTAGGAGGACATTCGCGGTAAAATACTGAAGATGAGGGCGTTGCAAGATTAAAGCCACGACATGAATCTGCCAAGACCACCTTTCGAAACGACCTCTTGGCAAGAGACTTGTTACCTAATCAATTAAGACACAAGCAATTACAGATAAACTTACCTGTCAAGAGGGTCGAAATTCACACTGGAAAACAAAAGTACGGAACCGCTGGCAGCGCATCAACATGTAACTCCGGAGACACCCACGAAAATGACACAGCGAGAATATACGACAAAACAAGGATACACTCAAACATGGTTCTGCCACAGGGACAGGACAGAGAGAAACACGCATGGCCATATAGCGTGGACAGGTGCAAAATTTCGACCCTCTTGGCAGGCGCGATTAGGAACACATTCGCGGTAGGATACTGAAGATGAGGGCGTTACGAGATTAAAGCCACAATAGGAATCTGCCAAGACCACCTTTCGAAACGACCTCTTGGCAAGGGACTTGTAACTTAATCAATTAAGGCACAAGCAATTACAGATAAACTTACCTGTCAAGAGGGTCGAAAATCGCACCGAAAATCATACCGGAAAGCAAAATTTCGACCTTCTTGGCAGGAGCGATTAGGAACACATTCGCGGTAAGATACTGAAGATGAGAGTGTTGCGAGATTAAAGCCACTACATGAATATGCCAAGACCACCTTTCGAAAGTAAGCGTCTCCGGAGTTACGTCTTGCAACATAAACCCCGAAAGCTATTTGTCTAACTTTCGGGGTTCATGTCATTTATTTACTCTGCTCTTTCTTTGTCCACCTGTCCGGAAGGAGATTCCTGTAGGCTTCGACTGGAGTCCCGTTAGGCATTTCAGC
>OHKQ01000014.1_pt1 | contig 95683 bp, 81 predicted proteins | sample 1568891 | NCBI WGS metagenome assembly OHKQ01 (sample SAMEA3879596, study PRJEB24766) | human gut metagenome | biome: human-associated habitat; feature: feces | place: USA | collected 1985/1987 | reverse complement strand
GATGTACTTGCCCTCGCTTCCAACCTTGACTAATTCTGTCATAAAATTAAGTATTTATTCTGGTAAAACAAATTATTGACATTGGCATGCGCTGTTATGAACCGGCGGGCCAAGCGTCAATCAAGGTTGCAATACTATATAAAATTTTCGCGCAAAACCCGAAAATGTGGCGAAATGCCCCGAAAATGGCAGGTGGTTTCAAAAGATTTTTATGATTCTTAAATTTCTGTGATGATTTTTAAATCTTTGTGTCTTCAAAAACCACTTTTGAAATCACAAGACTTTGGGACATGTTATGCCGGCAGGGGACTGCCGCTCACTTTTAGCCGAAGACATTTAAACCCAGGGCTTGCCTTTGGCCAGCATTAGAAGACTGCTGTTGGTCTTGAAACAAGTTTCCAGATATCTCATCACATACGGGTTCTCCATTAATCTAAGAAAGTTATTGGTAATACTATTGTAAATCTGCCTATAAAAAGTTAAATTTGAGGACTGATAAAAATAGGGTTATATAATTTACTGAAAATGAATCTGTTATATAAACGGGGGGGGGTATTTGTTTTTAGTGGCATTTGGCTTGTACTCTTTCTTTTAAACGGCTTTTCTGCGAGTGCGCAGCATGTTTCTATTTCTACCAATGCCGTTCAGTGGGCAAATCTAGGAACTGTTAATGCCAATGTTGGCATAAGTGTGTCTCGCCATTTTTCTATTGAGACGGGGGCCCGATATAATCCTTTTGCATTTCATAAACCGTCTGGATTAACGATACAAAATAAGCAGACCACAGCGTATGCAGGCATGCGTTGGTGGCCATGGTACGTGTTTTCTGGATGGTGGATTTCAGGAAAGGCTCAATATTCTAAATTCTCTGATACTGGGCTATGGCGTTATGCCCTGAATGAGGGTACTGCAGTCGGATTAGTGTTGTCAGCAGGATACACATTGATGGTCAGTAAAAGGGTTAATTTGGAGTTTGGAATTGGAGGATGGGGAGGAATGAATCTGAAACACACTCTTTACCATTGCCCTTTATGTATGGAAATAAGGGAAAGCGGGCCGCGAAATTTTATCAGTATAGATGACATCTCAGTCTCGTTTATGTATATGTTCTAGTGTGTTTTCCAAGACTTAAATTATGAAAAGGTCGTTTGCATTTATTGTATTTCTAGTATTGGTTGTGGCTTGCAGCACTCAAAGAAAGCTGCAGGGCCTAATCAAAGGAAATGCGGAACAAGTTCAATTGAAACTGGGAGAGGAAGCTGATTTCTTGCCTAAAGTTGATACCACATCAAGAATATCTCATGATACACTCAAGGTGAAGGATAATGAGGGTAACGAGATGATACTGATGAAAGCAGTGAAAGATGAGGAAACAGGAGAGATGGTGGCTGCCGAGGAATTGGCACCTGTCACTGTTACGGCCAGATTTAGAAATGTTGCGGAACGTAGCGGCAAGGTGGATTTGTCATTCCAAGTTATAGTGCCACAGTCAATGCGTGATAGTCGTTGGCAGCTGAGGTTTAATCCCGTAATGTATGTATTGGGGGATAGTGTGAGTCTAGAGCCTGTAATCATTACTGGTTCTGCTTACAGGAAAGCACAAATGCGAGGATATCAACTTTATGACAAGTTCGTTTCCCGAATAGTGCAAGACTCTACCAAGTTCATTAATGTCAGGCAATTGGATATCTTTCTGCGACGCTATATCCCATCGGTATATTCTTATAAGTCGGATACATCATATGTTTCTGAAAAGGAATTTTATTCTGCATATGGACTTAGTGAAAGGCAAGCAGTCGAACACTACACAAATAAGTATGCCAAAGCTGCCAACGAAAGGAGAAAAGCGCGACAAGAAAAGATGTATCACAAGTATGTGAAAGTTCCTATCGTAACTGAAGGTATTCGCTTGGATACCGTCATGACCGGAGATAATGGAGATTTTATATACAACTATGTCCAGACTATCAATTCGCGTCCGAAATTAAGAAAAGTAGATATCATTCTCAGTGGGGACATATTGGAGCATGATGAATGTATTTATAAGATACCAGCAAGTAAGCCATTGACTTTTTATATCAGTTCCATATCAGCCTTTGTGGATGAAACCGAACACTATCTCACTAAAGTCATATCCAGACGGGCGACTGCAAATACAGAGAGTAGAATTGACTTTGAAGTTGCTAAAGCGGATGTGATCGAGGAATTAGGCAACAATAAGTATGAAATAGATATTATTAAACGCACTTTGGCGTCTCTTGTCGAGAATAGCACATATGACTTGGATTCAATAATCGTCTGTGCGACAGCTTCACCAGAGGGTTCGTATAAGGCCAATGCAAGTTTAGCCCAGCGGCGTTCGGAATCTGTTTCTTCTTATTTTGGAAGATTTGTGAAACAGTATCGTGATTCTCTTATTACTGAGCGTGGTGTCTTTGCTGAGATTGGACATGAAGAATTGAGCGATGGCTCGGACAGTTTGGCGGACATTGTCTTTACGCCAAGATCGGTACCGGAAAACTGGAAAGATCTTTATGAGATTGTTGATAAGGACATGGTAATGAACGATGGTCTAAAAGAAGAGTTCAAAAACATATGTGATGCAGAACCCGATTTGGACAAACGCGAGCACCGCCTGCAGCAATGCCAATTTTACAAGTATATGAAAATGAATATGTATCCGCTATTAAGAACAGTGAAGTTTAATTTTTATCTTCATAGGAAAGGCATGGTGAAAGATACTGTACATACGACAGTAATAGATACTATATATATGAGAGGAGTACAGGCCTTGAAAGATATGGATTACCCTTTGGCGCTGTCCCTTTTGTCATCTTATTCTGATTTTAATGCGGCTGTGGCTTACATGGGATTGGAGAGAAATGCTACGGCATTGAAAATATTGCTGACATTGAAACCTGATGATAAAATCAATTACCTGCTTGCTGTGCTTTATTCTAGGTCCGGCGATCTTAAAAATGCTGTTGAGCATTATCTGTTGGCTTGCAAACAGAATCCATCATATGTCTTCAGGGGAAATCTTGATCCCGAAATATCGGCTCTTATAAAAATGTATAATCTTAATTCACAGGAAGATGATGAGGTGTTTAAATGATTTGTGGTCAAGCAATAAGGTGATGTGTGTCACAATATTATTGTCGCTATCGATTGTATGTGGTTGTGAGGACACATATTTGGATAAGATGTGGAAGAGCAACGTCGAGCATGAATCCTCGATATCTTCCAATTCGGAACGCATAGCTCAATTGCAGGCACAATGCGATACAATCAACAAGAATATCGAGTCTCTTAGATTATTTGTTCGCGCTATTCAGGAAAATGATTACGTGATAGGTGTTGAGATGATTGAAAACGGATATCGGGTTCGTTTTCGGAAAGGTGGTTTTGTCGATGTGTTCAATGGCGCTAATGGAAAAGATGGCGTTGACGGAAAAGATGGTGCTGACGGAAAGGACGGTGAGAATGGAAAAGATAGTGCACCCGGAAAAGATGGGGAGGATGGAAAAGATGGCGCGCCAGGAAAAGACGGAGAGGATGGGAAAGACGGAGAATGTGGTAAGGATGGTCAAGATGGCAAGGATGCCGCTGCACCGTTTTTATCAATAAAGCAGGGTGAGAGTGGCGTATGGTATTGGATGTTGGATGGAAAGTTTATAGAAGATAAGGACGGAAATAGAATTCCTGTTTATGGAGACAATGCAAATGTCCCCCAAGTCCGTATAGATAATGGCAGATGGCAGATATCTTATGATTCTGGTAATACGTGGAAAGATGCAGGTCCGGCGGATGGACAGAATGGAGATATGATATTTGGCAGCATTGATATAAACACAGCAGATGTAATATTTAAGTTATCTGATGGAACTTCGTTTACGCTGCCGAGATGGAATGGCATTGAGATATCTTTGGATATTGAAGGTGATGAAACTGGAGTTGAGCCTCGAAAGGAGATACAGATTAATTATCATCTGAATTATTCGTCGGATGAGACAATTGTGACAGCCGCCTCGGATGGGAACTATCGCGTAAATGTTCAAAAGAAGGACAATGTATCCGGTAGGATTATCATTACAAGCCCTAAATATTATGAAGATGGACATGTTTCGATAATGGCATCTGACGGAAGCGGATATTTTGCGATAAAAGTGGTAAATTTCTATAAGAGGGAATTGTTTATCACGGGCGATGCTTACACTATTCCTCCGCAGGGCGGTTCGATTACGATTCCGGTAGCAGCAAATTTTGAGTATGTGCTCAAATATAAAGAAGATGTCCAGTGGTTAAGATATACGTCAACTCCAGTTGCTGCTGTACGGAAGCAGAAGATTGATTTGATTGCAGAGATGAATAAGTCTTTCGAGGACCGCAGTGCAGTCTTGGAACTGTATGCGAAGAATGATCCGTCTCGCCCTCTTAAGGAAATGAATATAACACAGACGGCTGCGATATGGCGCCTTGGACGAAACAGGTATATGCTTAATGCTGCTGCGTGTGAACTAAGTACTTATGCTGAATCTACTTCAGGTCTTGTTGTCTCGTGTGATGAATCTTGGCTGAATGTGATAACGGAGACTGAGGACAACATACACTATTCAATAAAAGTGTCGGTTAAAGACAATGATACCGGTGTCATGAGAAGTGCGTATGTTGTGTTTAGAACAGCAGACGGAGAAGATGAACTTGGCATCATGAGTGTCTCACAGGTGGCTTTGGGTGAAGAAAATCCGGATGATATGATCCTTAAGGTGAGATTGAATTCTGTCAATTCATATAAATCAGTATTGCCTATATGTGGACAAGTTGACTGTTTTATTGATTGGGGTGATGGCTCTGAGGTTGAACATGTAGCTGCAGATTACCCGTCTCATCAGTATGAAGAGAGTGTAAAGGATTATGTCGTGCATATATCGGGAACAGCCTCTGCCTTGAATTCTTCTGCACGATATTCTCCTAGTGTCTCGGAAGTGGTACAATGGGGAAATCTAGGCATTAAAAATATGCAAGGCGCTTTTGAAAACGACTATCTGTTGGTTAAAATTGCAGGGGATATTTCGGGCGCATTTTCAGGTGTCGATAATTTTAATGATGCGTTTAGGGGTTGCGCATTTCTGGAGTCTATCCCAAAGGATTTGTTTGCTTCGGCAATTAATGCGACGTCTTTTCGAAGCACTTTCTATAAATGTGTTTCTTTGAGGAGTATCCCTGAGGAGTTGTTTAAGAACTGTGGTATGGCTAATGATATGACGGAGATATTTGCTGATACTGAAATAATAGAGATACCTGAAGGATTGTTGGTCAACTGTTCTCGACTTAAGAATGTTGACGCAATGTTCCGTCACTGTAAATCTATTAAATCCATTCCTCAAAAATTATTCTGGAATTGTCCGAAGATATGTGGAGTTAATGATCTGTTTAGAGATTGTGCTAGTTTGGAGAATATTCCCGAGAAGTTTTTTATGGCAAATTCAGATATTGAATCTATGGTTACTACTTTCAGCGGGTGCAGCTCTTTAAAATCACTTCCTGCCGATTTGTTTTCATACTTACCCAACTTGAAGAGGTTTTGGCAGACCTTCTGCGTCTGTTCTGCATTGGAAACCATACCTGTTTCAATATTTGACAACAACAGAAAGATACAGGATACCCAGGAAATGTTCTTTTGTTGTGGCCTTACAGGAGAATCACCTTATACTGTCATTGAAGGAAAGAAGGTTCATTTATATGAGAGGTGGATGTATCCGGATTGGTTTTATCCTATATCTAAAACATATAACAGGGCCTTTATTGGAAATAATTTTGTGGATCAGGATTCTATGCCAGAAAACTGGAGATATTAACTAAATATTAGTAAAAAAATGATACGAAAAATTTGTATGCTCCTGTTAGGAGTCATATCTATAGCAGCTTGCAGCACTGATAAGATTATTGATGAGATGAATAAGGCCAATCAAGTATTGGACAATAGGGTGAAAGACAATTCTGACCGTATAGAAGCGCTTGAGACATTGTGTTCGCAGATGAACTCCAACATCAGCGCCTTGAAGGTCCTTATCGACGCTCTACAAGGTCAAGATTGGGTGAAAAGTGTCACCCCTGTTACTGATGGCGTTGGTAATGTCATCGGTTATACCCTTGAATTTTCAAAGAGCGGAACTGTCGTCATATATAATGGTAAAGATGGTCTGAATGGAAAGGATGGAGTTGATGGAAAGGATGGAGTTGATGGAGACAATGGCAAGGATGGAGAGGATGGCAAAGATGGGAAAGACGGCTATACTCCAAGATTGGAAATACGTAAAGATGCTGACGGTTACTATTACTGGACTATTGATGGAAATTGGATGCTGACCTCAGATGGTGACAAGATTCTCGCGTCGGGTAGGGATGGAGTTACACCGCAACTTCGCATCCAAAATGGTTTCTGGGAGGTCTCATATGATGGAGGTGTCAAATGGGGTCGCCTTGGAAAGGCTACAGGTAATGATGGCACTTCATTTTTTGATGATGTGAAAGTGTCTGATGATAATCTTTCACTGACTCTTTCAGATGGAACAACATTGGTGTTTCCTAAATATCAACGTCCGGAAATAACATTCAGCATTGGCGAGAATGGTACAGGTGCAGCTTCAGGTATAGAGGTCGTCATCAAGTATATTCTAAAATCCAAATCATCAAATACGTCCATTACTGCTACTTCTGATGGAAACTATTCTGTCAAAGTAGTCAGGGATGACGATTCTTCGGGAAAACTGATAGTGACTCCTCCTGCTCAATATACAGATGGATATGTCAATGTTCTTGTAACTGATACATATGGGTATTCCCTTTTGAAAGTTATCAATTTTCATGAGAATAAAATTATGTTTCCGGAAGGGTTGGAGTATAGTATTTCACAGGAGGGGGGAGTGCTAAATATTCCGATATCAATGAATTTTGACACGAATATTAAATTGGATTCAGATTGGCTTGCAATTGCTCCGAATACAAGGGCGGCGATGAGAGATTCAATGATTGTCGTATCTGCATCTAGGAATGAAACGTTCGGTAGCCGAAAGGCGGTTATTAATGTTTACTCAAAGACTAATGATTATCAACCCTATGCTGAAATAGTCGTCAATCAGTCATCGGCAAGTTTCTCTATTAGTCAGACTAAATTTGCAATGCCTTATTTGTCATCGACAGTCAAGGCTGATGTGTTTTCCACATTGGGATTAAAGGTAAACGTAAACTCCGGTGCTGAGTGGCTGACTGTGGACTCGGAGAAGACCGGAGAGAATTATGTCCTGACTATGTCGGCATCAAAAAATGATACCGGATTGAAACGTAACGGTACTGTAACCTTGTTCTCGGACGGTAATGAACGACTCGGCTCGATTCAGATTATTCAGATGGCTGAAAAGTCTGACTCCCCGGAGGACATGGTGTTTACTGTCAGGGCTAATGTTCCAAACGAATATACATCGGAACTGCCTCTGGATGGAGAAATTGACTGTTATGTCGATTGGGGAGACGGGAGTGTGGACTACTATGACTCGAAGCCTGTGAAGCATAAATATCCTTCGGAATATCCTGCGTCCTATGTGGTGCGGATTTCCGGCAAAGTTACAGGTCTTAATTCGGAAAATATAAGTATGGCGTCCGTAATAGAAGTGAACCAATGGGGAAAGACAGGGCTGAAATATTTACGTCATGCTTTCTGTAACAATCCGGCTATTGTGAAAGTCTCCGGATGTAATGACGATGAATTCATAAATGTTGTCGATGCGTCAGATATGTTTTCCAATTGTTATAATCTGGCGGAAATAGAAGGGCCTCTTTTCTCCGGATGTGCAAATTTAAACAGTCTGTCAAGAGCTTTTGGAGACTGCCGCTCATTGAAAGATATCCCGGAAAATCTTCTTTTCGGGTGTGGAAAGTTAGAGAACGTGAACGGCATGTTTCAGGGGTGCATTTCGTTGGAATCAATCCCGTCAGGGCTCTTTATGGATTGTGTCCAGTTACGGTATGTTAGTACAACCTTTAACGGATGTAGATCATTGTCCACAATACCTGAGGGATTGTTCAAGTACAGTCCTGATATTGTTGAAGTTAATTCGTCGTTCTGTGAATGTTCATCATTGGTGTCCGTTCCTGTTGACATTTTTGACAATAACAGAAAAATCAATTCTATGAGTCATCTGTTTGCCGGATGCGGCAATGTGCAAGGAGAGTCTCCATATACCCTGATAGGCGACAAGAAGATACACATGTATGAACGAAATCGATATACGGACTACTTTTCATATATCGGAAATTTCCAGTGTGCTTTCGAGTACACTACGTTTACAGATTTTGATGAAATTCCGATTGAATACAGATAGGAAACTAATATTTTTAAGCCAAACTAGTTATGAAAAATGTATTGAAAAAAACTGCAGCATCCTTTGCCATTGCATCGATGCTTCTTGTGACATCCTGCAAAAGCTATGACAAGGACATTCAACGTCTGGATGGCCGCGTTGACCATCTGTCAGAATTGATTCAAACCGGAAATGTGTCGCTGACATATATTCCGAGCAGATTGAATGGACATGAATCTGTGCCGTATTATGTTGGAGGGGACAACGTGTCAATAGGTGATTTTACATTGAAATACGATGTCGCGCCAGCCGAGATTGCAGATGAAATAATGCAATCCTGGCAGAAATGCTTATCTGTCAAGGGTGTTTATACCTCGACGAAGGTAGAAGCGGGGGATTTCGTGTCGCTTTCGGTAAAGTCTGCGTCTGCCGTTGACGGCGTGTTGTCCGTAGTTGTTTCCGGAAATGACATCGATGAGAAGTTTTTCGATGGAAGTATATCTTTAGGTGTGAGTCTGCAAGTAACATCTGGTAGTAATACAATTCGCTCTGAATACGTTGGGCTTGAGCCTTCCACTCATTATGTCGGCGAGACTGGGAAGGACATGGGAGAAGCTGTGAATATTGATGGAACATTATGGGCTCCAGTTAATGTGGGGGCGACATCTGAAGATTTGAACGGAAGTTATTATACATATGAGGATGCAAAGACAGCTTGTCCTAACGGATGGAATACGCCGTCTAAATCCGATTTGGAAGATGTGTCCAGACATTATTATACATTGCCTGATATGTTTGGATATTATCTTTCAGGCAGTGCAGATTATTCATCTGGAGCAAATTCAATCTTCCTGCCGGCAGCCGGCTACAAATTGAATGGCGAAATAGTGTGTGTAGGGCTGACTTTTTATTGGTCATCCACAATGGGAGATGATGGCCCTTATTATTTGGGTGCTACGGGAAGTGATCCTGTGGTTATATCAGGGCCTTATGCAATGAAGGGATTGCCTGTCCGTTGCGTCAAGAAATAAATAGAATATTATGCCAAGAAAATGAGCGCTATGAGAAGAATACTGATATGTGCTTTTATAATTGCTGCCCTGCATGGTTGCAAACGCTATGACAAAGATATCAAGCGTCTGGAAGGCCGCATTGACCATATAGAAAACACTGAGATAAATTCGCTCAGCCAGCAAGTGGATGCGATAAACAAGTCGCTACCGCAGCTTCAGAAGGCTGACGAAGAACTCAGGGGTTATATCACTAAGCTTCAGGAGACCGCATCGGAACTACATAAGTCAATCGGGGAGACAGATGAGAAGATAGCAAAGGTTCGCGAGGATCTGGAAAGGGCGATAAGTGATGCGGAGGCTGGCGATGCAGCATTGAGGGAAGAACTGTTATCTGCGCTGAGAACCGCGAAGTCTGATATCCTTTCCCAACTGACTGCAGCAAAGAGTGACATGCAGGGTCAGTTGGGTAAGATAGAGGAGACGATATCCGCTCTTCAAACGAAGAATGCGGAACTGGAAAAGAAAATCTCGGAACTCCAGGCATGGACAGGTGGCGAGATTCAGAAGTCAAAGGACTGGGTGACTGCTACATTTGTCACACTCGAGCAGTATAACTCGGTTACGGCCGAAATTGCCACAATACGGCAGAGTGTGGAATCCTTGAATAACTCGCTGTCAGCGCTGGAAACTAAGCTCAAGGAGACGGTTTCAAAAGAGATAGAGTCCGCACTGGAGCCGATACGTAATCAGATCTCATCGGACATCGTGAGTGAAGTCACAGTGTCATATACTACAGCCATAAGCAATGCGAAAGCTGAAGTCACAGAGGCTTACAAGGCAGAAATCGCTTCCTCAATTGCATCATTGGAGAGCCTGCTTGAAAACCTTTCAGACAGCCTGTCTGTGGAAATTAAGGATAATGCAGCGCTGATTGAGTCAGTGCAGTCCAGTCTTGCTTCGTTGAAGAAGACTCAGGAAGCCAATGCTGCTGAGGTTTCTGCATTGAAGAAAGAACTTGCAGAGTCAAAGGAAACTATGACTGAGGCGTACAATAAAGCAATAGAGGCCGCTATCAATGAACTTGGCGGAAAACTCACATCTGATATCAAGTCTGAGATTGAGAATGTGAACAAGCTCATTGATGCGAAAATTGCCGAAGTGGAGCAGGAACTGGCGGCTCTGGATGCTAGAGTGAAACTGTTGGAAGAAAGTATTGTATCCATAAAGGCATCGCTTAAATCCCTTATGGAGGAGCTTACAGCTATGAAAGATCAGATTTCGAAGCTTGTCAGTAGGATTATCTCTATATCCCATGTGCCGACATTTTACAATGGAGAGGAGATTGTTCCTTACAAGTTGAATGGAAATGTTCCGGTGCCTGAGAATTTCACCATAAGATTCGAGGTGGCACCGGCGAGTGCTTCATCTGAGATTGCAGATGTGTGGCAATCGGCGCTGTCTGTGAAAGGAGTATATACAAAGGCTTCTCTTAAAGGAGTCGGTGACTTCTTGCAGATTCCTGTAGTGTCAGTGTCTGCTGAAAGTGGTATTCTGTCCGTGACAATGTCCGGAGAGGGAATTGATGATGCATTCTTTGTCGGGAATACAAAACTGAATATCAGGTTAAAAATATCCAGCGGCTCCAGTGAAGTGCTGTCGGAATATGTCGGGATTCAGCCGTACAAATCTTCATCAGATTTGGATTACTATGATAAGAACGGCGTTTATCATGGACAGGCTGTTGAGATTGACGGACTGATGTGGGCTCCTGTAAATGCGGGGTCGGACGGAACAAATATATATGGCGAATTATATAATTTCAGCGAGGCGGGCGAAGTCTGCCCTTCAGGATGGCGTCTTCCGACAAAGAATGAACTATTTTCATTGTCCAAGAATCATGCATCTTCATCTTCAAATGGCGTTTTCGGCTTTGACTTTTATGGAAGCGCATCTCCGTCATCTGATAGGCCTAAGGTGTTTTTTCCTGCCGCTGGACAATACACAATGGGCAACGTTGTAGACAAGGGAAGCCGAGGTTATTACTGGTCATCTGATGAAGTGGCTGATTCAAGCCCTTCATGCGCATATGGCTTGACTCTTTCCAACGGAGGCTCGGTCGGAAGCCTTGTTGCCAATGTTGACACGAAGAATTCTGTCCGCTGTGTTAAGGGCGAGATGAAACCAGGTGGACCGGAACCGACGGTTGGGCCGAACGACTATGTTGATGCAAGCGCCAAAAATTGGGGAGAATCCGTGAAAATTGGAGACCTATATTGGGCACCTGTGAATTGTGGAGCTACAGAATCGAATCTCTATGGAGAATACTATTCATATAAATCGTCAGAGACAGCATGTCCATCAGGCTGGAGGCTTCCGACTAATTCGGAACTTTCTTCATTGTCAGAACATTATTCGAGTATGGTTACATATAGGGGCATGAAAGGGCGCTGGTTTTCAGGTGCATCTGCTGATTGTTCATCCGGTGTTCCAAAGGTGTTTTTCCCTGCGGCGGGCTGCAGTGGAAGAGATAAGGATGAGGGAGGCGAATATTGCTCTTCTTCAACCTATAATGATCCAACTTGGTACTTTGAGTTTAGAGTCTTTCTGAAATTTGATGATAAAAGTGTGAGCGATAATCAGATTCTGTATTCGTCAAAAGAAACATATTCTGTCCGTTGCGTTAAGAAATGATACTAGATAGAAACCCCGGTCCTGCAATCAGCGGAACCGGGGTTTTCAGATATGTTATGATAGGTTATTATCTGTATTCGTTCTCTTTGTTGAACTTGCCTGTCCAGAGAGCCTTGATAGTGTGCTTCGGATCGGCGTCGTCCTTCAATTCGAATTCGATTGTGTATTTGCCGTCACCTGCATCCTTGATGGTGATTGTGCCTTCAGTTGCAGGGGCACCGCCGGCCTCATAGCCGTCTGAATCGAATGTCATGTAGCACCATGTGTCCTTGAATGCTGAGAAATCACGATGTCCCGGACGGAACTCTCCGATGGTAGGGTTTGACGCATCCTTAGGAGTCGTGAATGTTCCGACAGGACTTGAAGCATTGGCAGCAGCTACAACCGAGAGGTAGAATGATTCGTCAGAAGTATGGTTGTTCACGATGATTTCATACTCGCTGTGGTCATCATAGCAATAGTGGTTCATGTAAGAGAAGATATCATCTGTCTCATTGAAAATCAAAGTCTTGTCCTCGCGGAGAATACTGTTCCAGTCGCCATCAGGCAGGTTAGGAGAGTTATCCCTGAGGTTCGCTTCGCCCATAGGGAACTTACCCTTGATGGAAACGCCGTCCTCTGAAACACAGTCGATGGTGATTTCATAGTTGTCCCCGCTTCTTTCCACCTTGATGTCGCCCTTCTGGATGAGTCCGTAGAGGACAGCGGTATTGGTAGGTTTTACTTCCATGCAGTAGGTACCTGCATAGAGAGGAACTCCCATGAGGTTATAGTATGCTCCAGGCATGTATGTTCCCGCCTTGAATTCATTTCCTGCCTTATATGTACCAGGCTTCAGCTGAACGTTACCCTTGCTTGAGAAAGGATCCGTAAAGAGGTCAATGTGAATCGCGTAACCATTGGTAAGCACTGCCTCGCCCTGCATTTCGCCGGCGAAGAGATTGATGGAGTATCTGTCATACTTGTCATCAGTCGTCGAAGAGTGCTCGTAAACGATGTCAGCGATTGTGAAGGTGACATCGACAGGATTTGTAATTACTGTGCCGACGTCAGGCGCGCCTCTGTTCACGAACTTGATGGCTCCGTCATAAACGACCTTGATAACCTGACTGTCATTACGTGTCATCAGAGCCTCGATATGGTAGCCTGAAGGTGTATGTGTAACCTTGATTTCTCCGTCGGTGAACTCGTAGAATGCAAGCTGCCCGTCGATAGAGTAATGCTCGCGGGTGTATTCTGTATCAGCAGTTCCGCTGTTGCTCATACTTCCGAGAGTGTAGGTGCCTTCAGGAAGGACAGCATTCTCGGAGTCCTTGCTAGGAGCACTGTAAATGTCGAAGAATACGATTTCCCCGCCTTCTCCAGGAACATACAGACCCTTGTCATTCACTGTATAAGAGTTGGTATTTGTCAATCCGAAGTAGTAGTTTGATGAACCGTCGCTTCCGTTGTTCTTGATGTATGCGGTCTCGATGGCGTCAATGGCATTGATAGTGATATCAGCCTTGTCCCATGAAGGCTCTTCGCCGTTGCGGGCTTCGCTCACGCATCTTACGGCTGCGCCGGCTGCGCGGTAGGTCTTGCCCTTAGGGTTGATGTTCGATTCCAGACCATGGAGAAGTCCTGCCCAACCGTCTTCCATGGCGGTGCTTGACCAATAGTCGGTGTAGAGTCCTACGGCGAACCAGGTGCCGCCCTCGAATCCTCTGCTTCCGCATGGAGGGAAATAGCCCATCTTGTCATGGTATCTTCCGCCATTGATGTCGTCGGCGAGAGGGAAACTGTTGTTGTTCAAGCCTTTATAGAGAATATTCGCTGGAATTCTGTATCCGGGAGGGCATGGGTCCATGAGAGTCTTCGCTCCTGTTCCTTCAGCCTCCCAGAGGTAATCGTTGCCGAGAGAATAGTCTTCTGTGGTAATCCAGTCGTATGGGCCGTTTCCGTCAGCTCCTCTTACGCCGCTGTAGAACGTGGTCGGATTTGAGATGGAGTTGCCGAGGTTGTCAGATGCGCTGACCACTTCAGTTTTTATACTTTCAGTGACATCGTCGCCGGCCTCGTTGAAAACAGTGAAGTTGCCGTTGTCCGTCCATCCGTCAAGGCTAGGGAACGGGTCTTTTCTTCCCCACTGGTACATCAGACCCTTGGCGTTTCCGATTTCATCCCATGTGTCGGATTTTGCACCGAGGTTGCGGGTCATCCAGACAACTCCGTTGAATTCGTGAGCAGATGCATTGTCAGCAGGGTTGTAGGCTGTTCTCCAGATGTGCCAACTCCAGATTATCTTGCCGGAAGCATCTTTGGCAGCGATTACCGCATTGCCTTCAGCTTCGCCTGCATCGAAAACTATAGTGTTGTCCTTTATCTCGATTCCGGAAACTACGCCTTTGGTGTCCTGCCATAGGAGTTCAGCTGTCGCCGGGGTCAATGTCTGTGCGTTGATGCCTCTTGTTGAAACTCCGTTACCCATCACTGTCGCATCGAACTTGTACTTTCCAGCCTTTGGAACCATGTACGAGTTAGCCGTACCGTTTGCACTTAGATTTGTGATTCCGTCTTTTTCCCCAGGTGCCGGTTGGGGAGTGTTCTTGTTCTTGTCGCAGCCGAATGCTAGAAAGATTGCGGCCATAAGCATCAGAAATCCTTTCTTCATAGTCGGAGTAATGATTTGAAGCCGCCGTTTCGGTTGGTTTTTGGCGGACTTCGGGTGAATATTAAGTACTGTCGGACGTCATTGTGTCCATTCCAAAGCTATGATTTATTTTTCTCAATTCCAATACGTCGAATTTGCAGACAGCTGAAATTTTCCGTAAAATCAAACTTTTAGAACATAATTTCATATGAGAATTGTCTATACTTCGCTTGTCTTCGGTATCTGGACATACAGTGAGTCCACGGAGACAATATCAGGTCGCATGGCGGGTTGTTTCAGCCGGTCTGCAATAAAAAAACTACGGGCATGAAATGAAAATCATGCTCGTAGAGTTTGAGTTTTTTTTGAATGTTACTTAAACGTAACTTACGAAAGATAGGGACTACAACCACTTTGTATCCATCATCTTAGGAGTGTTTGCACCTCCGACGGCATCGTGTCCGTGTCCGGTCTCATCCTTTACGATGTTTCCGCCACCTTCACGTGGTTCGTAAGCATTCATTCTCCAATATGCCAGCAGACCTTCCGTCTGAGGATCCACATAGTTCATATTGTTTGCTATTTCGCTCTGGCTCAGAGCCCTTGTCCATACGCGGACCTCTGCGACATAGCCATATAGAGGACGGCCTCCGCCATAAGATGCTCCGATATAGAATCCGCCGGAGTTGTCACTGGTGAGGTTGATGGTTTCTCCACCTACAGGAACGCCGGTAGCATACTGGCCGTCGATGTAAATGTCGAATGTCGAACCGCTCCAGACAGCTGCCACATGATACCATTTGTTCGTGTCGAACTTATGGCTCTCAGCAGCAGGCTGATATGAATCGTGGCAGATCTGGACTGCGTTAGGAGACACCTTCACGTCACCGAAACGTACTCCGAACACACCTTCGATACCCATGATGGAACTGATGTACGGATCCCAGCTTGCGAAGCTTTCAACATAGACTCTGGCCTCCATCGTCACCTGAGGAAGTGCTGCAAGAGAACTTTCCTGCTTGAATGAATCCACCCTATAGATGTTGGATCCGAGGTAGATAGCCTTGCTGATTACAGGGGTCTTGAGGACAACGAAGAGTGTTCTGGAAGCCTCGAGAACTTTCATCGCGCTTGTAGAACGGATGGTCACAGGAATGCAGTATGTGCTTCCTTCCTTGAATTCCTCGGTGCTGTTCACTGTGAGGTCAACGGCTTCTGACATGTTATGTCCGGCCTTGATGACAGTAGTGTTTGAACTGAGTGAGTAGCTGCTTTCTGGAGCAGGAAGATAGTTCTTCTCGTACTTCTTGTTGTAGCCTTCGAGAAGTGCCGCGTCAACCCCGAGTTCGACCTGTATATCCTCAGTCGCATTGACTGAAGATGATACAGTGATGGCGGTGCCGTCAGGAGTAATGTCAATGGTGATTGACTTGTCCTGACTTATCTGCGCATCTGTCATATAGATGGCGTCATAAGGCTCTACAGGATTGGTGCAGGCAACAAGTGCCGCTGCAGCCATCGCGAGATATAATTTATTGAATTTCATGTTGTTCTATATTTTTATTTTGCGGGAGCATAAATTTCGACTTCACTCATACTTGTGAATTCTTCCTCTCCCATCTGACCGATGATTACTCTGAGATATTTGGCCTTGACAGGTTTCTTGAACTGGAAGCACTTGTAACTCTTGTTTGCCGCAGCCTCATCTGTGTTGATGTGCGGAGTGAAAGTAGTGCCTGCGAGAGCAGATTCCCAGTTTGTTCTGTCATTGCTGTACTGGACATCGACACATTCCTGATTGGCATCACCATCGTACAGGATATACCAGCGCAAACCAGATACTTCGTACTCTTTGTCCATTTCTACGATGAAGTTTCCTCCGAAGCCCCATGCATAGTAGTAACCGTATGTGTACCAGCCTGAATCGAACTTTCCGTCGAACATCTGTGATGCATCTTCATCCCATACTCCGTTTGCCCCGTCAGTATAGTACTGCTGGTAGCAGTTGAAGTTCCAGCTGTCTGTCGGCTCGATCTTGACACCGGTAACCGATGTAGCATTGACATCTACATTGACAGCGGCAACATTGATGAAGATGTAGAATACGATATCTTTATCCACCATGAACTCGGAATCTTCAGGAACTTCCACAGCGACCGGTATGAGGTACTTGCCTTTCTTGAGGGATTTGGTGCTGAATGTAATCTTGTTCTCTTCAGATGTGAATGACTCTGCTGTCGCGGTCAGAGGAGCAACTGTCACTTCTGACGGGTCCAAAGTCTGGTAAGCTGTTCCGTTTTCCTCATTGTATGCGGCTACAAGAGAATTGTCCACTTTGACATTGAAAGTAATGTCTCTTGAAATCGGGCGTGCGAAGCCTACTGAGAATGCAGCATCGTTGCTTCCGGTCAGTGAACCGTCATCTTCGATGAGGAAAGTCTTGGTCTGGTACCAGCTGCTGCTAAGCTTGACCTTGATGGCTCCGCCTGCAGGGTTTACATCCTGGATAGCCCTACGCATGTATTTGTAAGGCATTGATGACTGTGCATATTCGTACTCCATGTGGTATGAACCGAATCCTGCGCAGAAACCCTGGCTAGGGTTGAATCTCGCCATGCCGAGGAGAGAGTTCACGGTCTCGCCTTCAGCTGTAGAGTGAGTCACGCCACCGGTCTTCCAGTAAGACTCGAAGTTCTCTGTGAAGATGTACTGCTCAGGCTTCCAGCCTTTTGCGGCAGCCTCGTCGAAGCGGCTCTGGAGGTCCCGGTAATCTGTTGACTGGTAAGCCTGTACGATACCATAGTCGAAGAGCTCGGCACACTCTGTATGAACAGCGTATGGAACACCGTCGATAGTGAACAGTTTGCCGGTACCTGACTTGGGTCCTACATACTGGCTCATCGCGGTGATGAGTTTCTTGAACTGCTCATTGTTGTGACCCACGAACTCACCTGAAGCACCGTAACCTGGCTCATAGTCAATATCGATACCGTCATAGTTGTACTTGTTGATAGAGTCGCGGCAATAAGACCTTGCGAAATTTTCAATGCCTTCGTCCGTGGTCTGGCCGTCTATCTTGAACTCGTCAGGAAGGTTGTTGAGGAAAATGGTGAAGATAACCTTTGTACCTTTGATTTTCTGGACTGCCTCCTTGTCGGCAATTTGTTCAGGGGTCAATGAGTGCCACTGGCTCCAGATGGAGATGATGTCCATAGAGTCAGGTGCGCTCTGGAGTCTTGTCTGGTAAGAAGCTCCGACAGCTGTCCAGGAGCCATACCATCCGAATGCAAGTTTATGCTTTGTCTGCTTGTATGCACGCAGAGCCTCGTAATAGGCATTGTCACGAAGAACAGGTGACTGCGCCTCCGGATTCTGGATGACAACCCTCTCAGGGGTTACCCAGTCAGAACATCCGGTGATACAGAATGCAGCCAAAAGACCTGCGACCGTATATTTTATGATATTTTTCATTTTGTTCGATTATTAGATTATTTCTTGTCCCACCAGAGTTTTGTTCCGCCGTTGTCGGCACCGCCGAGAAGAGACGTGGCCTCTTTGACAGCCGCAGCGTTGTTCGCATACTCGGATCTCGGGAATGTCATTCTCCTTACCTGGATGTCGGTGTCGATGGTTCCGTTGCTGAGGTTGTTCACTACAGGGATAACCTTAGGATAACCTGTGCGGCGGAACTCGGACCATGCCTCCTGTCCGTTAGGATACATTGCAATCCATTTCTGGGTGATGATCTTCTCAAGTTTCTCTTCCGCGCTTGCGGCATTGTCCCACTTAGGAGTTACTGTAGAAGGCTTGTCGGCATTGTTCTTCTTGGAACCGGTGTTCTTGTCATCGAATGATGCAGGTGTCTTGTCACTTGAGAGATAAGCATCTGCACCGCTTACGTTGTTCTCCTGAAATGAAAGTTCTACACCCTTCTTATAGAAGTTCTCAGCTGTGTCACCCATGTTCCATCCGAGAAGTGCGCCCTCTGCCTGGAGGAATGCAACCTCGGAAGCGAGCATCCATATGACCGGAGTGTTCTTGGCAACGTTAGGAACGGAAAGACCGAGATAATGGGCTTTAAGCATGTCCTTCACTCCGCTTCTTACGCCATGGTATCCGGCGCCGTCAACGGTTGCCTCCTTGAAGTATCTCGGAAGTCTAGGGTCCTCATAACCATTGAGATAAGCGTCAATGGTAGCACCCATTCTGGTATCGGTATAGGCGTTCCAGACCTCCTCGAGCGGGTTGAATACCTGGATTGTCTGAGTGGAAGCAAGCTTTGCCCCGTCAGATGCTGTGGCCATGACACCGCTTTCTACAGCCTCTTCAGCTGCCTTCTTTGCGAGTTCCGGCTCCACGAAACGTACTCTCATCGCCATACGTAGTTTCTCGGAGTTGGCGAGTTTGAGCCATGAAGCATAGTTTCCGGCATAAACGATATCTGCAGAACCGAGTGGAGGAGTAGTGTTGGAACCTGCAGACGCCGCTGCGTAAGGCTTGAGAATTTCAATGGCCTTGTCAATGTCATTGAAGAGGTTCTTGTAAACGGTCTCCTGAGACTCGTACGGGTTGCTGTCCTCTCCGAAGTGAGATACCGGAACCGGACCATAGATATCGGTAACGCGCTGGATTGTAAGTACTTTGATTACCTCTGCAATAGCCCATGAACCCTCGTCGAGGTTGCCGTTCTCATAAGCGTACTTGAGGTTCAGCCATGCTGGCATCACGTTGGTGAAAGCTACGCTGAAAGGTACATTGTTGTAGTCAGTACCGTTGAGGTCGTAAGTACAGGTATAAGAACCTCCGTTGAAGGCCTGGGTAGGGGAGAGATAGCCGGAGAATGCATCTCCCATAAGGTTGCATGCACGCTGGAACTGGTTTGCGCCTTCATCGCTGCAAGGGATTACGGCATCCAGCTCCATTGTGGTGATATAAGATTTGACATCCACAGTCTGAACTGCGTCCGGGTTCGTGTTGAAACGCTCGAAATCCTTTGTGCAGGATGCCAGAGCTACAGCAGAAGCCGCGATTGCCAATCCGTATTTAATTATATTGTTGTTCATCTTTCCGAATTTTAGAATTGAAGTTTAACGCTGAAACCGATGTTTCTTGTGCTTGGCTGCATGAAGTAGTCGATTCCCTGGTAGTATGTTCCTGTAGATGCCGTGAGCTCAGGATCGAAAGGAGCCTTGTTGTAAATCATCCAAAGGTTGCGTCCTACTACTGATACTGACATTCCGACTTTGTCCTTGAACCATGAGGTAGGAAGGTCGTATCCGAGAGACACCTCTCTGAGTCGGATATTGGTCATGTCATATACATAGTTTGCAAGCATTGACATACCGTTACCATTGTTTGCGTAGAATGTCTTCACGTCCGGAAGTTTCTGGTCTGAAGAAATCCATACGCCGCCGTCAGCGCGGGCATCAGCGGAATTCTTGGAAACTCCGAATCTGTCGAGCATAGCCTGTGTTGCAGAAACTCCGCGGCCGCCGATTCTCGCATCGATGAGAACTGACAGGTTGACTCCCTTGAATGAGAAGTTGTTGCTCCATCCTAGTCTTGACTTGGCCTCAGTGTTTCCACCGTAGATCCATGTGTCAGGGTCGAGAGTGATGGTGTTGGTGTTAGGGTCCACATAGATTCTTCCGTAGTCGTCAGTCTTGAGACCTGTTACATAGAAGTCGCCGATAGAACCGCCCTTTCTGATTTTCATGCGGTATCCGCCGTAGTCCATATTGACCTCATCTACATTGACAGGTTTTCCCGTAACGTCGAGAGTTCCTTCTGGAACGAGCTCCTTGATCTTGTTGCGGTTCATTGACCATGTGACGGTAGAACCCCAGAAGAAGTTTCTCCATGTGTGCTTGAAGCCGAATGAAAGCTCGACACCATAGTTGTTGACCTTACCGGCATTGATGTAAGCCTGCTTGTAGCCGGTCGATGGTGCTGCGTCATACTGGAAGAGCTGGTTGTAGGTTGTCGCGTTGTAGTAAGTCACATCGAGGTCGAACATATCTTCGAGGAACTTGACATTGAGACCTGCCTCGTAAGATTTTGTGAGTTCTGGCTTGAGGTTCTTTGCCGGTGCGTATGTGTCAGAGGAAATGTTTCCGCCGACGGTGAGAGGAGTGTTGACTCCGGTGATGAATCTCTGAGGAGGGTTACCTGCGGTAGAGTATGAACCGCGTACCTTGAGGAATGAAATTCCTGCACCTGAGAGGTCAGCCATAGAAGAGATGACGCCTGAAAGACCTGCTGAGTAGTAGCATACGCTCTGGTTAGGAGTGAACGCGAGCTGTGATGACCAGTCGTTACGAACGGTTCCATCTACATAGACCATTCCGTTCCATCCGAGCTGGAGTGTTCCATAGACAGCCTGGTTCTGATCGTGCCAACGGTCTGCGTAAGGCTTTGTCTGTGAGTGTGTCATGCTGATGTTATAGACAGAGAACTTGTTGGCTACGGTTGCGAGATGGCCCTCGAATCCTGAAGCCTTGTTCTTGTCGTCCACGAGGCTGGCACCGAGGTTCGCTGTCAATGAAAGTTTGTCGTCAACGAATTTCTTGTCAATGGTAAGGAGGATGTCACCATAGAAGTTATTGTGCATGATGGTGTTGTCCTGATAGTTGCCGAACTCGGAAGCATAGAGCTTGTTGGAAGAAGCGTAAATCTTTCTGGTATAGTTCATTACGGTGTTGTCCAGACGGGCACGGCCAGTAACGGACATCCATTTGGTGATGTTCCATTTCAATGTTCCGGAGAGGGTGTATCTGTGAGCGGTGTTCTCGAACAGCTCCCTGTTGGTCTCCCAGTAAGGGTTCTCGACACCATCGACGAACTCCAACGGCCAGAACTGCTTCATATAGCCGGCATTGGCATCGTATCTCTCATAAATCTGGTACTTGGTTATATCGTCTCCACGTGGGAAAAGATATGTCGCTACAAGAGGGTTGTGATACAGACCCTGGACGGTAGGGTTGCGCTTGTACTGACGCATGTAGCTTGCGCTCACGTCGAGAGTAAGCTTGTCCTTCACGAGCTCAGTGGTGTTGCGCACCGTGAAGTTGTATCTGTTGTAGGTATTGTTCGGGATGATACCGCGTGAGTTCAATGTTGCCGCAGATACATATGTCTGAGAACGCTCGTTTCCGGCAGACAGTGCAATCGAGTTGGTGGTATTGAAACCTGTCTGGAAGAAATCGAGAGGGTTGTATGTGGAAGGTGTCTCAAGTTTGTTGCCCCAGCTCATGGAAGGCTCCGTGGCAGCTGTTCCGTAGATGTTCTGGAATTCAGGAGTAACGAACGGAGCGGAGAAAGTCGTGTTGTTCGAGTAGTTTACACGGATTTTTCCTTCCTGGCCTTTCTTGGTAGTGATGAGAATTACACCGTTTGCTCCCTGTGCACCGTAAAGTGCTGCTGCAGAGGCACCTGAGAGGACTGACATTGACTCGATATCCTCAGGGTTGAGGTTGGAAATACCCTCGAAGTCACCTCCGTCAGGTGTCTCATAGATACCTGCTGACTGTGAAGACCTGAGGTCTGGCATAGGAATACCGTCGATCACGTAAAGTGCGTTGTTGCTTCTGGTGATGGACTTCAGACCACGCATCACGACTCTGGTAGAACCGCCGGCACCTGAAGCGCTCTGGTTGATCTGGAGACCTGCTACCTTACCCTGGAGAGAGTTCACGAAGTTGGCCTCTTTTACGGCATTGATGATGTCGCCGCCGACCTTCTTGACGTTGTATGAAAGGGATTTTTCCTCTTTTCTGATACCGAGGGCGGTAACGACTGTCCCTTCGAGTGAAAGGGACTCCTCGTGAAGTACTGTGTTATAAACAGTTGCGTTGCCGACTTCGAATGTTGCAGGCTCGTAGCCGAGGCAGTTGACCTCGATGGTCACGCCTTTGTCTGAAACCCGGAGAGAGTATTTTCCGTCAAGGTCGGTGACGGTTCCGTTAGTTGTGCCGCTTTCTACGACACCGGCTCCCGGTACAGGTCCGCCGGATGCATCGCGGATTGTTCCTGTGATGGTTACAGGGCCGCCTTTCTTGTCATTGACATTGGCATTGGCATTGGTAATGATAATGTTGTTACCTTCGATGGTGAAAGCGACATTGACAGGAGAGAAAAGGGCTTTGCAGACGTTGTTGATGGTTTCGCTCTCAACATTGATGCTGACGATTTTGCCGGCGTCAACGCCTTTGTTGATGAAAAGGAATCTTGACTGCTGCTTGATCTCATTCATCGCCTTTGTCAATGTGACATTGTCGAGCTTCAGTGTTATTCTTGTGTCTGCCTGCGGACGGGCGTTCATATTGACCGTCAATGCGAAAAGCAGAAGAAAACAGAGCAGACCGCGCATCTTTTGCAGAATACTTTGTCTTTTTTTCATGTTTTGTGAAATTTGGTTTGAAATTATTAGTCCCTTATTAAAATGTTTTAATATTCGGTTATTAACGTGCTATTCCACTTGGTTGTCGCGAGGGAACTTTAGCGGATGTGGATTTTTCCTGTGAGAGGGTCCCGGGAGTAGTTGAATGGAGCGATGTGCTGGAGCACTTTCATGGCGTGGTCAATGCCGTCCGAAATTCGGATTTCGCCGGTGATGCCGTCCATCGCAGGAATGTTTTCCCTGTCAATGACAATATCGACTCCATATGCGTTCTCCAGTTTGCGGATGAGCTTGTCGAAACTCAGGCCGTCCAGTACGACGATGCCTTCTGTCCAGCTGACATCAGAATGTGAATAACGTCCTTTATATATAAGGTGTCCGTCCACCATGGAAACCACGTCGGATGGGCGCATTATGATATATTCGTTGTTGTCGGCAGCGCTTGTGACTTTTACTGAACCGTCCAGAAGAATCGTGGTGAACTGGTTCATCTCCTCATCTGCATTGACATTGAACTTCGTTCCGAGCACTCTGATGTCGGACGCGAAGGTGTGGACGGTGAACGGGCGCTTGCTGTTGTGGCTCACTTCGAAGAACGCCTCTCCTCTGAGATTGACCTCGCGCGAGTCCTTTCTGAACATCGCAGGGTAACTGAGAACCGCACCGGAGTTCATCTTGACCTTCGTTCCGTCCTCCAGTGTCAGGTCAATGCGCTGACCCGCAGGAACTTCGATAGTTGTCAATGAATTTGCGAGCTTGCTGTCTATCTTGTTGACCTCGATATTGTGGGCGAGGAAGAAAATGCAGGCAATGGCTGCAGCATTGGCAATGACGGCGGCTGCGATTCTGAAGAATCTGTTTCTCTTATTTTTAGTCTCGGCTGCTTTCTCTGTGTCTTCCATGCTGCATATCAGCAAGGCGTCGAACATTTCATGGGCTTTGCGGTACAAGGCCTTGTTTTCTTCTGATGCTTCGAGCCAGGAATTCAGCTCATTCACTTCATTGTCAGTGAATTCGCCTCTGAAAAATCTGAAAATATCGTCTTGCTTGAACTGCTTCATGTCATTAATCGTGTTATTCTATTCTGTGCCTGCCTTGCTGTTTCCGGTGTGCTTTTCCGGATACGCACATATATATGTTGCTTCTGAAAACAATCCTTACGCGGAAATTTCACTTTTTTTTGAAAAATTTCCACTTTTGCAGGTTTAAGCGTTTCTGGCGCTTAATTCTAAAAAAACATCTAACTTTGCGGGAAAATGATAGTAATGGCAGAAGAACTGCATAAGATAACACCTGAGGAACTGATGAAACTGTACTCCGACAAGTCCAGTTTTGTTCTTCTTGCGTTTTCTTACTTGCACGACCGGGATGTGGCCGAGGATATTTTTCAGGAGAGTGTTCTTTACATTCTGGAAAACAGGGACACGATTACGGTTGCCAATGCCAGATGGTATTTTTCCAGAGTTATCCTGAACAAATGCCTCTATTATCTCCGCCAGTCGAGCAACCGCGCACGCATCAGGGACAATATCCGCGATTCCGCCATTATGGCTGAAAACATCAGCATACTGTCCGATACGGCGTCTGATATGGCTGCTTTCAATGCCGATCTTTCCGGTTGCCTGGAGCAGTGCCGCAGGGAACTGCCTCCTCTGGCATACAATATTTTCATTGACGCGAAAATCAAGGGACTGTCATATAAGGATATCGCTGAGGCTCATAATGTTACCCAGCGCCGCGTGGCGACGGAGATGCAGCGTGCCCTTGTTGTCTTCAGGCGCGTCTTCAAGGATTATTGGTTCCTTTTCCTCGTGGTTTTCTGCAAAGGGTAGCATTGACCTTCATCCATTTGGGAGTTGCACTTTCGGAACGCGATATTCCTTAGGGGCCGACTTATGTTCCCGACGTCTCTTTGTCGGTCCTGCTGTTGTCGCGCTGTTGGAAACTTTCCGAAAATTCGTTACATTTCGGATTGTTTCTAATACACTTTGACAATGACAGTGCTTGGGGTTATTTTCTCTGTTTTTCTGGTATTGATGATAATCGGTACCGTAGTGGTTATCATTTTCGATGATGGTGATTCTTCCAAAAAGATAGCGTGGCTTCTTATCATTGCCCTGCTCCCTGTCGTCGGCCTGCTGCTGTATTTCATGGTCGGCATCAATTTCCGCCAGTCCTGGTATTTCAAGTACAAGCACAAGAAGTTCATAGAAGTTTTCGGTGAACGTGCTGACAAACGTGTATTCAGACTTCTCTTCGGTCATGAAAAGGACAGTCAGGTCCGTAAGGAATACAGGCCGTTGACAAGACTTCTCGCATCGGATGGCTCTACCTGTGTGACTGATGGTAACGGTCTGGAAATCATTACGTCAGGCCACCGCAAGTTCGAACTGCTGATGGAAGACCTCAGGAATGCCAAGGACCATATCCACATGGAATATTTTTATTTCCGTCAGGACAAGGGCAGTCAGCAGATCAAGGAGATGCTCATGCAGAAAGCGCGTGAGGGTGTCAAGGTCAGATTCATTCATGAGAACATCGCCAATATCGCCATTCTTCCGGGCTATTATAACGAGATGAAGAAGGCTGGCGTCCAGGTGGAGAAGTTCACCAAGCCGCGTTGGCCTTTCGTGAACATGGTCACGCAGCTTAACTACCGCGACCACAGGAAGATAGTTGTCATTGACGGCAAAATCGGCTATACCGGAGGCATGAACATCAGCGATGATTATTTTGTCCGCTGGCGTGACACCCATATGCGCATCACGGGCAATGCGGTAGCCGGTCTCCAGTACAGTTTCCTCAATACGTGGATAACTGCCGACGGCGAGATTGACAATGACTTTTCGAAGTATTTCCCGATGTGCGCGGAACTGCCGGCCCTGCCGTCCAATGATTCGGCGAAGAGGCTTGTCAATGCTGCCGCAACGGACCAGGTCAATGCTGCCGCACCATCGGAGTCTCTCAAGGTCGCTGCCGCGGATAAGGTCAATGTCTCTTTTCCTGACTATGACGAGGTGGAGGGAAACGGAATCGCCGAGGCTCTTGCCAAGACTCCGATTCAGAGCCTCGATATGAGTTTCAAACTCAAGGGCCGTAACCGTCTGATTCAGATTGTTCCTGACGAGCCTGAATCCAGATGGCCGAATATCAATATGGGCGCGGTCTGGGCTGTCCAGAATGCCAAGAAATACATTTATATCCAGACTCCGTATTTCGTTCCACCCGAGCCGATGCTCCAGGCGTTGCAGTCTGCAGCCCTCAGCGGTGTGGATGTCCGTGTCATGGTTCCTAAGAAGGCTGACCTGAGTTTCATGGGCCCGGCCAACAGGTCGTATTTTACCGAGTGTCTGGAAGCGGGTATCAGGATTTATGAGCGTTCCGGCCGTTTCATCCATTCCAAGACTTTCGTCAGTGACGATTATCTTTCCGAGATAGGCTCGGCCAACATGGATTTCCGCAGCTTCAACATTGACTATGAACTCAATGCCTACATCTACGACATTACTGCAGCCAAAGTGAACAAGGCGATTTTCATGAAGGACATGGAGGCTTCTCACGAGGTAACCCTGGAGGACTGGACCGCCCGTCCATGGTACCAGAAGTTCGTCCAGAAGGTCATCCGCCTCTTCGCCCCGCTGCTATAGCCTCCGGCATGGAACTGCTTCATGGATAATATGTTAGCCGGATGCATGGAAGGCGTCGGACTATGAAATCGGGAGCCTTTACAATCGGTGAACGGACATCTGTCTTGGTCTCAAACGGTTCCTCCCGAAACTGGTTCCTGGACATGCTCTCGGATAAGCACCCGGCCATGCGTTCAAAATATGCTCCCAGCCATGCGTTCAAAATATGTTCTTGAACTGGCTCTCACAGGCTTGTCTTCCGGACAGGCTTCAGAATAGACTTTCAGACATATTTTGTCCAGAAACAGGTGGGTTTTTCCGGACAAATGTGTTCGAAAATACAACTCGTCCGGATTAAAACGTTTTCCAACGGATAACTGTATAATACTGACAACTTGTCCGTAAAATGGGGCGGTTTTTCGGACAAGTGGAGTATTATTTGTCTTTGCCATTGGAATGTACCTGAAAAGGTGCATCATATTTCAGAGGCGGTCAGCCGATAACGGGAACAATGAGTCAATCTCATATTGGGTAAGGCCCAACACTCTACGAATCTGTCCGTTGGAAGAACGGAAATCATAATGAAGTTTCTTGGCAAGGTCGAGTTTCTGAGAACGGCTCAAATCTTGGAGAGCATTGACACCATAAACAGGTTTCAAAGACTTGACTATCTGTGTAAACAATTCTGTATCAGTTAGAAATTCACTGTCGTCAAGTTCGACTGCGAGTTCAGAATACGACTCGACACTTTTGCTGACCATTGAGAAATATTGGTGTGCATCACGGAACATTGACATACCGAACTTCACGGCACAATACGAAAACGGGGATACGTAGTCATTGACAATTATCCAGTCTGCCGGCAATTCTGGTAAACGAGTCCGAAAGATTCTTCTTTTCTCGTCGAACTTGATTTCTGAAAATCTTACGCCGGAAGGAGCATCAAGAAAATAGTATCTTCCGGTTCCCCACGGATAACTGAATGGAGTATGGGATGGATCCGCCACATATCCGTTTCGATTTGTATAGACAATGTTGTTACGCAAAGCCGAAATGCTTTCAATAGGCTTGAGTGAGATGTCAATACCTTTTATCATTGGGAAATGACGTCCCAGCCTTTTGCGGCAACATTTCCAGAATTCCGTTATCGCAGATTCCTCTGCGGATATCACAAAATGGAAATGATTGTTCATTATCTCAAAAGCAATGATTCTGAGATCCTTGTGTTGATTTGAAGCCAGTGCCACAACATTCATGGCGAACGTGAAATCCTGTGGGCTTGAGAATAGCATTGGAGTCTCTTTCCCGGAAGTATATACATGCCAATATGGTCCGGCCGACAAGAAACTCGCATTGCAACTTCTTTCTTTTTCAGAAAATGTCTTAGTATTCATAGGCGCAGTTAGTTTAACGGCCAAGGTACTCCACAAATAATGCCAATTTGTAGAGGTAAACCAACATGTCCGGAAAATGGGTCGGTATTCCGGACAAATTGTATTCTGTAGCACAACTTGTCCGGATTAAAACGTTTTCCGGTGGACAACTGCTCAGAATTGGTAACTTGTCCGTAAAACCCTACCATTTTACGGACAAATTCTAATTTGAGGAAATAACCTGCTGTTGTCAAGACGAAATAGACATAAACAGACATCCAGACAACGGAAGTTCTGGAGTCACCCCCCCCCAGACTGTCTTAATAGTCTTCGCGGGACTCCCGATACAAGCCCGAACTCGAATTCTCGATTCTCGCTGAGGCATGTTTGACTTTTCAGACAGTCTCCCTCTGAAATGCTGAAAAAAATTTTGTCCGGAAATGCGTGGGCAAATCCGGATAAAATGCGTTTATAAAGCCGACTTGGAGAATGCGGTTAGATTTCCTGCTGCTTGCGTCTCCAGTTCAGGATCGGGAGGAGGAACGAAATCACTGCGGCGCCGAACCAGAACCAGCTCACGTAGGTGAAATCATGCTTCGTCACTGTCTCGCCAAGCTTGTTGACGGCCTCGAAAGTGTTGTTGTCCAGCAAGAGACCTGAGACAACGTTCTGAAGGCCGGCGGCAGCATAGGATGCCACGCCCACTATGCCGAGAGCTGCGCCTGAGGCTTTCCTCGGGACAAGGTCAATGGCCATGAGACCGCCCAGGAAACTGATCAGGACTCCGATGGCTATGCCGAACAATATCATTGACAAAATCAGGACAAAGTGGCTGCCTCCACCGAACAGGAAGAGGAACAGGGCGATGGCTTCAAGGATGCCGGCAACGAAAGCCGGATACTTGCGGTCACCCCTGAAGACTTTGTCGGAAAGCCAGCCGGAAAGTACTGTTCCCAGCACACCGAAAATAGGATTGATACCTATAATCGTGGCTGCTGACGTGAGGTCATAGTCGTAGGTTTCCTGGAGGAAAATGGTCCCCCACTCATTGATGGCATAACGGCTCATATACATGAACGCACTGGAAAGCGCAAGAATCCAGACCCCGGGATTGCGCAGTACGGCCCGCTGAATATTGCGTGTCTCCTCGGGTCCTTCGACTTTCTTGGCAGGCACAGCCTCACCGGAAAGTTCCTCGATAGACGGAAGGCCCTTGCTCTCAGGCGTATCGTAAAGCCAAAGGACAATCAGCAGGACACCGAGAATGCCGGCGCATGCGGCACCGAAAAATCCCCATTTCCACCCGAAAGCGGCAACGATAGAACCGACAAAGACAAATGACAGGCCCTCGCCAATGTTATGGGACGCGCTGAAGAAACCGTAGAAAGTTCCTCTGATTTTCAGCGGAAACCATCTGGAAAGTGCAACCACGGACGGAGGGACACCCATAGACTGGGCCCATCCGTTCATCGCCCACATGATGGCGAACACAACGAAAATCACAGAACTGCTGATACCGGCATTGACAGCGGCGACACCGAGGACGCCCATCAGGAAATTGGCCGTTACCGAGAGTATGAGACCCGTGGCCATGAACCTCTTGATGTTGGAACTGTCGGCCAGAAAGCCGTTGACAAGCTTGCCGACAGCATAAGTCCAATACAGACAGGCACCTATGATACCGAGCTGTGTGGCATTGAGAAGCCCCGCATCGATAATCGGCTGCTTCATCACACCCATTGACATCCTGCATACATAGTACAGGGCATAACCGAGAGTTATTGCGACAAAAGTCTGGAAACGTGCACGCTTCCAGACCTTTTCGGTATTTTCAGGCGCCACCTTGCTTGCAGACGGCGCGCTCATTTTATAGAAATCGAACATCTATATCCAATGATTAGTCGTGAAGTCCCTTTGAACGCAGATATTTGATCAGCTGCTCAGGACGGTCGGTCTGGATCAATGACGCGCCATAGGCTATGACCTGATCATAGATCTCGGCCGGATTGCCGCAGTCAAGAGCCTTGTCATCATCCAGGTAGCCGCAGAGACTTCCCCAGATAGTGTTTATCCAAAGCTTTGAACCTGAAGCCAATACCTTCTTGAAACAATCCTCCACCTCAGGGGTTGTCTTTTTCCAGCATACCTCATAAGCCAGAGGAACGGTTTTGGTCTCCATATATTCGTTGAACAGAGCCTGTCCCTTCTCTTTCTGTATGTCAATGATAGGCATATACATCATATTGTGCTCATGCTCAGCCATTTTAGCAGCCACCTCAGCGACCGGTTTCTTACCCTTGATCAGAATCTGGTCGGTAACCCCGAGTTCCTCGGTGATGGCGAGAACCATGTCGTAGTACTCATATCCCTGGTCAACATTGACACAGATCCTGTCCTTGCAGCATTCGAGCGCCTCACGGAGTGTAGGCATTCGGAGAGAGTCTGTGGCTACGCCGTGAGCCCTCTTCAGCCTCAGCTGCTTGATTTCATCCAGAGTGTAGTCGCTGACGAGTCCCTTGCCCGTAGTGCAGCGGTCGAGGGTCTTGTCATGTGAGAGGACGAGAACGCTGTCCTTGGTAAGCTTGAGGTCCAGTTCCATGATATCGGCACCCATCCTGATGATGGACTCGATAGCCGGAATGGAATTCTCCGGATAATTTCTCCAGTCGCCTCTGTGACAGGCAACTACGACATACTTTGAATTAGGATTGTGCATCTCGGCCACAATCTTCTCAGCCCTGTTTGCATACTGTGGCTCCTTATTTCCGCAAGAAACGAAGCAGAGCACTGCAGCCGCAAAAATCAAAAATCTTCTTTTCATTTATCAATGTTTTTATAATAATTTCCTAAGTTCGGAAAGAGCGCATGATATATGATACTGGACAGTCTTCGGACTGATCATCAATATGTCAGCGATTTCCTGATATGTCTTGTGTTCGTAGCGGTTCATCCGGAAAATCGTCTTTCGGAGAACACTCATCCCCTCAAGGGCGAAGTCAATGCTTTTGAGCAGTTCCGAAGTGTCATACTTTGAGTCCGGCTCATATTGCTCCGACATCATACCGGCTGACGCAACCTTGTACTTGTCTTGTATGTTTTTGTGTTTTATGTAGTTCAGCACGGCATTGTGCGTCATGCTGAACAGATACGACTTCAGGGAATCCACATTTCTGAGGCTTTCCCTGGAGTTCCATATCTTCAAAAACAAGTCTTGTGTGATATCCTCAGCTTCAGAGGAATTCTGCAGAAGACTGAAGGCGAAATTCCTTATCCGGGCAGCATATAGCACATAGAGGATGCCAAGTGCCTTGACATCCCCATCTGCTATAAGATTCAATAAATGTCTGTCGTCGTTTAGCATTTCACCTGCAAAAATAGACAAAAATTGTTTCGGGTGTAATTCGAAAATGTTACTTTATAAAGAACTTTTCTACCACTGTCTTACACGCACCTTGTACATGTCCATGTCTGGCACCTTGATGATGCGGTCAGCGCTGGAACCGTCCTTGTTGGTACTGTAGCGGATCTTCTGTGAAGACCAGCTCTCGCTGCCTTCCGGGATGGTGGCGTCAGTGTACCAGATTTCACCGGTCTCTCCGTTGTAATTCAATGACTTGATAGATGAGGAACCGCTGAAAAGAGCCATCTCCGTGAACATCTCCGTATCGACGTTGAAAAGATAGGCATGGTCTCCTGCGACGGTGAGAGTGCTGTTGTCCACACGCATCAGGTCGTGGATGCCGTTCTTCGGTGCCTTGATGGTCTTTTTCAATGTTATTGCAGGTTTCTCGCCGAGCGTTATATCGAACACCTTCACGACATCTCCACCTGCTCCGTAAAGCACATTCCTGCTGTAGTCCCAGACCAATCCGTGGCCGGAATAGAGGTCTGCTTTTGCAAGAATCTGCTCGCTCTTGTCAATGCTGTAGAGCTGGACATTATTATGCAAATCTGTGCTTCCTACCGAAGTCGCCACTGCTACATATCCTCCAGGGATGTACTCTGCAGAGTGAGCATTCGGCACCTGAGTCGTATGGAACAGCATGTTGCCTGTAGGATAGTCCAGCAATGCGCACCAGCCGTACGAACTTGTGAGCAGAAGCTTGGTTCCGTTGTCCACGAACTTGCAGTCGTCCAGATGGTCGCATTTGCTGGCGGCCAGGCCGAGACCGGAAGCCAATGTCTTCACGTCAAGGCTCCAGAGAATACCCTCCTTGTAAGTCTCTTTCGCAAGGTCGGCATTGATGACGAATACATGATTGTCGCCGCAGAAAACAAGTTCAGTGGATTCACCCTCAGCGACTTTCGCGGTATTGTACTTTCCGCCGGCCTTGAGGACCATTTTATCATTGACAGAGGAAGTAATGGACTGTCCTGCAGATGTCGTAATCTTTACTGAAATGCCTTTTGTCAATGTTACCGGAGCGCAATAGACCGGAATCAATACGGAGGATGTCCTGCAGTCGACAGGGGAGGCAGGTGTGACCGTAACTGAAGATGCGGTAGCTGTTGCCGAGCCCTCGTCAACATTGACAGTAACGGTTCCTGCGATATTCTCGCCTCCGTTGGCGGTGAGTTCCAATGATTTGACATCATAGTCGCCCATGGCAACATTGACATAAACCATGCAGCCGGCAGGCTTTAGCGTGAACTTGCATCCTTCGTAGCGGTTTATGTTCTGCCTGTCCATTCCGAACATGACCGGAATATCGCTGCCGGTCTGCTCGGTAGGGATGTTGACAGTAACGTCGTGTCCGCTGAAAGAGATTTCGGCATCGGCAGGGTACCAGCTCAGGACGTCCGTCTCCTCCCTGTTGGCGAGGATGTTGAACAGGAACTGTGCAGTTGTGCTTCCGCTGAGAAGCGGGGTTGCCGTCGCCTTGCTGAGTTTTCCGTCAGCATAGAGCATGATGGCGGCTTTGTCCTCTTTGCCCCAGGTCGGAGTCTTCAGACTTCCGTCAGCAGAATAGTAGCCACCTTGTGTGATGGTTGCTTTTGCAGCCAGGTTCTGAACCTTAGCGCTGTCGTCGTCCGTGCAGGCGACAAATGCGGGTAAGGCCAATGTTGCAGCTATGATTGAAAATATTTTCAAGTTTTTCATTTTCAATGATTTTTAATGTTCCGGCACGCCCGGAGGCGCACCGGATATCTTGTTTTTTATTTCAGGCAGCATGAGCCGCAGATGTCACCGCCGTGGGTGCTCCATGAATTGGCTCTTTCACCGCCTACATATTTTCCGTAGAATGCTCCGTTTTCACCGCTGGCACCGACGAATGCAGAGTAGAGGATACCATTCAGATAGTTGTTTCCGCCCATCTGCTTCTGGTTCTTGGATGAACCGTAAGTCCATGATTCCTTGATTGTTCCGTCTGCATTGAAGATGTATGACACGTTTCCTGCCTGGCCGGAGGTGATATAGAGATGGTTTTCTGTATCCACGCAAGGGTGTGAGTAGTTGAATGTGTTGGTCGCGCCACCTGCAGAATCCGTGTGCTTATATTGCCAGATGACCTTGGTGAGGTCTTTGTCGAGGCAATAGACACAGTTGTCCTTTCCTGCCACATAGACGTTTCCGTTAGGCGCGACTACAGGCTCATAGAGGTTGTTGCCTGCCACAGGCAGGGATTCTACCAATATGGTCTTGGTCTCCAGGTCGAATGAGCACATCGCTGATTTTGCAGGGAGATAGACTGTTCTCTTGTCATTTCCTACAGCGAAACCTGTGATGTCGGTCATGCATGCGAATTTGAGTGAAGAAATGGCTGTACCGTCTGCCGTGTTGTAGAATGTCACGGTTCCGTTGGTTGCACCTGCAACGAGCTCATTGCCATTGACAAGAAGTCCTGCGGTTGCTGAGCCGAGAGCAGCCTGCCATTTCTTTGCGCCGCTTGCCGCATCGAGGGCGAAGATGTTGCCGGCAGCATCTCCGACATATACCACGCTTCCGTCCTTGTTTACGGCAGGAGCCGCGCTCTTCATTGAACCTGCACCGTCAAATTTCCATTTGAGGCTGCCGCTTGCGTTCACGCAGTAGAACTGGCCGGCGGTTGTGGTTCCGAAGTAGATGTCACCTGTTACGGGATTGACAGTCAGTGGATTGTAGCTTCCTGAAACGGCTGAAGGCTCATAAACCCAAGTCTTTTCACCTGTCTCGACATTGAATGCATACAGGCAGGTCGTCTTGTTGAAGGTTATGATATAGACAGTTTTTCCGTCAGGAGAGAATACCGGGCATGTGCCCTTGAATCCGTTGTAATTGGCGCCTACGCAAACCCACTCGTTGAAGTTGACTGCATAGTCGCGGATCTGGAGTTCGATAGTCCAGCTCTTGTCCTTGTCTCCGAGATGGATGGTGAGGATTACTTGCTGGGTGCCTGATGAAGGGATGCCGTATGAAACTTCGGTTCCTGTCAATGTCTTTCCGTCAGGGAATGTCCATCTGATATTTGTGGCGGACGGGTATCCCTCTGTATTGAACGTGAACTTGATAGGCTGGCTCACGGCTGCCGTGGTCCTGTCGAGGAAGTAAGGTGTAGCAAGTGCCGGCATAGCCTTTACGACAGCAGGCTCTGACGGACCCTTCGCATAGTTTGCTACCAGAGAGAATGTATAGATGACATCATTTTCGAGTTCATCTATAGTGTAGCTCTCCTTGTCGGCTTCGATGCTGATTTCCTGGGCCGCGGTATTGTCGCTGGAGTAGGTCAATGTATATGAGGTGACGTTTGTGGACGGCTTTGTCCATTTAAGGATCACCATGTTTGCGCTTCCTTCTGCAGCGAGGTCAGAAACGGCAAATCTCGATGTGGCTGGCTTTGCCGCTGCACTTACCGCGCCTGAAATGAGGTCGCCATATACGGCCTGGACTTCAAATGTGTAGGTTTCACCATTGGTAAGTCCGGTGATCGAGTAACTCTTTTCGGATGTCCTGAGAGAAATCTTGTCTCCGTCAGTGTATGTGATGAGGTACTCTGTAGGATTCCAGCCTTCCGGCATTGACCAGGAAAGCTGAGCTTCTTCGTCACCAGGAACGGCTTTCAAGTCAGTTACCTGATGACGTGCGGCTCCTGCCTCAGGGATATTCTCATCCCAGCAGGATGTTGCTGACAGGCTGATGCCTGCGACCGCCAATATGCTGAACAATAACTTTTTCATTATTTTCAATGTTAAAGAAGATTAAAAACCAGGGTTCTGCCAAAGGATGGACTTGTTATTGACAATTTCGATCTGGTCCTGAGGTATAGGGAACAGGAGATTGTGGTCGTCCAGAGAATATCCGAGTTCCTTGAAATAATCGACTGCGAGTCCGAGACGCACGAGGTCGAACCATCTCTGTCCTTCGAGAGCGAATTCACGTCCTCTTTCATCTGCAAGTTCCTTGATGAATGCTTTCTTGTCCGGAACTTCGGCTGTGGTGAGTTCAGGAAGACTTGCGCGGGTGCGTGTCTTGTTCAGATATGTGAGGGCCTCGGAGATGTTGCCCTGCTGTCCGAGAGCCTCCGCGTACATGAGGACTACGTCAGCGTATCTCAGCATAGGGAAATCATTGCCTACCTGGGTGGTGAACTGTGCGTCGTAAGTATCCATCCACTTGGTCATGGCATACAGGGAGTTGCTTATCTTCGTGTATGTGTTGATAAGGTTGAAGCGGTTGTCCTCTGCACTGTAGATGGACTTGAACTGCTTGGTAGGATTCGTGATGTCGGCAAGTACGCCGGTGTTGGTGCTGTACCAGTAGCCATGTCCGTTGTCATTGGTCTTGTTGTAGTACAGTGCGAAGATGATTTCCTTGTTCATCTTGTTGGAGATGTCGAAAACCTGGGCCGTGCTTGGCATCAGACCATATGAGGCATCTGCCAATGCGTCTTCCAGAACTTTCTGGGCCTCAGGATATTTGCCGAAAGTGAGATAAACCTTGGCAAGCAGTGTCTGTGCAGCAATCTTGGTTACCCTGGCAGTCTCGGCTGACCTTTTTGCCGGAAGAAGGCTGATGGCCTCGCTGAGGTCCTGGGTAAGTCTGTTGTACATGTCTTCGTCACTGCATCTTGCGATGGTCTTGGCATCAGCAGGAGAAACGACTGTGGTAGTCACAGGCACGCCGCCGAATACGCGGTAGAGGCTGAAATACCACCATGACCTGAGGAACAGAGCCTCACCGCGGTATTTGTCTCCGTTGGTGAGTTTCTTGCCGTCCATGTGGACAAGCACGTCGTTGCATCTGTAAATGCCGTTGTACCAGGCGTTCCAGATGTTTTTCATGATACCGTTGTTGGACTTCTCCTGGAAATGGTCAATGTCATACCTGTCCTGGGTGGACACTGCCATTGACTCGAGATAGCACTCGTCGCTGCGGTATGCGAGTTCATTGAGGAGGAAACCCATCTGGGTCTTCATCTTATGGTAGCAGGAATAGATGCCCTGGTTGAAGTCGTCGTCTGTCTTGTAGAAGTTTCCTTCAGTTATGCTGTTTGACGGATACTGCTCGAAAAAGCTGTCGCTGCAAGATGCGAGGCCCAGGAGCAAGGTTCCTGTCAATGCTATTTTTATGATTTTGTTCTTCATATCCGATTACAGGTTAAAGTTGATACCTACGCTGAATGTCCTTGAAAGAGGGTAAGAACAATAGTCCTCGCCTGGTCTGAGAGCATCAGAAGACCTCTTGTTGACCTCAGGGTTGTATCCTGTGTAGTGGGTCAATGTGAACAGGTTGTTGGCCTGGATGTAAAGTCTCATCTTGGAGATGCTTGTCCTGTGGAACCACTTGTCCGGCATGGTGTAGCCGAGAGAGATGTTCTGGAGCCTCAGGTAAGAACCGTCTTCCAGATGGAAGGTGGAGGTACATGCTCCGTTGTTTCCGGAAGACTTGCGGGTAGCCCTGTTGAGGTTGCCGTAAGGGAATCTCTTGAGAGACTCCTTCATCATGTTGGAAGAAGCTTCCATGTTGAGGAGGTAACGTCTTTCGAGGTTCAGGATTTCGTTTCCATAGACTCCCTGGAAATTGGCTGCGAAGTCAATGCCTCTCCAGCCGAGCTGGATGCCGAATCCATAGTAGAAGTCAGGCATGTAGTTGCCCACGATGACGCGGTCTTTGTTCTTGTCCAGGATACCGTCGCCATCTGCATCCACGAAACGGAAGTCACCGACGGTGGTCGTTTCGAAATGAGGATATGAATCGAGTTCTTCCTGATTGTGGAAGATGCCGTCCTGTACGAGAAGATAGTAGCATCCTACAGGCTGGCCGACTTGGGTGATGTAATAGCCGCCGGCATAAGAAGATTCCTTGATGATAGGGGCATCTTCATCGCCGAGGTGGAGGACCTTGTTGCGGTTCAGTGACCAGTTGGCGTTGAGGCCGAGAGAGAAGTCACCGAAGGTCTTGTGTGAGGTCAATGTTATTTCGACACCCTTGTTCTGCATTGATCCGATGTTCATGTTGGAAGTCGTGAGACCTGAAACTGAAGATACCGGAACATCGAAAAGCATGTTGGTAGTCTTGGAGTAATAGAAATCAGCATTGATTCCGAGGAGACCATTCCAGAGGTTGGCGTCGAAACCGCCATTGACCTGGGTGTTTTTCTCCCATCCGAGCTTGCTGTTTGCGATCTGGCTAGGATAAACGGTGTTGATGACGCCGTTGCCCATGTCGTTTGTGGTGGTTCCGTAGAGCGCGAGATACTCGGAGTTTCCGATCTGTGCATTACCGGTCTGACCTACACTGACGCGCAGTTTCATGTCATTCAGCCACTTTGCGTTTCTCATGAAGTTTTCGTCGCTGATACGCCAGCCGATGGAAGCGGCAGGGAAGTATCCCCATCTGGTGTCAGGGGCAAATCTTGAGGAACCGTCACCTCTGATGGAAGCGGATATCATGTAACGTCCTTTGTATGAATACTGTGCCCTGACGAGCCATGAAGCGAAAGTATAGGCGTACTTGTTATTGTAAGTGTCATCGACAGAAAGAGTCTTGCCTTTGGTGGTCCTGATTTTGTCGTCGCCTGCCACGCCGGTACCCTTTATCGCTGATGTCTGGATAGTCTGTTTTTCAGCCTCATAAACGGCTACGGCATTGATGGAGTGGTCTCCGAACTTTCTGTTGAATGAAAGCTGGTTGGAGATTGTCCAGTGGAAATAAGAGTTCGCGTAATTTGCTGCTGTAGGAGCAGATGGCGCGTCATAGTATTTCACGCCCTTCAGAGGAAGGTATGAAGGTCTGTAATAGTTTCTGATATATGAGTAGTAGTCGCCTCCCATAGTGAGCTTGTACTCAAGGCCTTTGATGAATTCGTACGAGGCATAGACGTTGCCGACCATGTTCAGTTTCTCTCTTACGTCATCGACTTCGAGTGCAAGTGCAACAGGGTTGAGCACCTCGTTCGTCTGTGTGTTCCATGAATTCTTCTTCAGGAAACCGTTCATGTCCCAGTTGTAGGAACCGTCAGAATTGTAGGCAGGGAAGATAGGTGGAGCCATCAATGCCGATGCGATGATTCCGTCTCCGCCGTACTGGGAGTCAGTATCCACATAGTTTGTCTTGGAATAGGAAGGGGAGAAGCTTACGCCGTATTTGAGGTTGCCCTTCTTGCCGTCCAAGTTGGCGCGGATGCCGTATCTTTCGAAATCTGAGCCTATTACGGTACCTTCACGATAAAGGTAGTTGGCTCCGATATAGTAGTTGAAGCTCTTGGTTCTCGCAGAGACGCTGAGCGAATGCTTGTGTGAAAGCGCAGTGCGGAAAATCTCGTCCTGCCAGTCGGTATTTGTCAATGTTCCTGTCTTGTCTTCGAGATAGGCATTGATAAGCGGGTCGATTCTGTGATAAACCTCAGGACGGCCGGCAGACGGGTCTGAGATGGATCCTGTAGGGTCGCTGAAAAGGTAAGAACCGTTACGTGATTCCCTGAACATGGTAGCGAACTCGTAGGCGTCCAGCATGTCGATTTTCTTGGATACGTTGGATACGCTAAACTGGCCGTCGTATGAAATCACCGGCTTGTCGCCGCTGCCTCGTTTTGTCGTGACGATGATTACACCGCATGAACCTCTGGAACCGTAAATGGCTGCTGCTGAGGCGTCTTTCAATACCTCAAGGCTTTCGATGTCGTTTCCGTCGAGGTTCGCGAAAGCGCGGGAATCGCAAGGGATGCCGTCAATGACATATAGCGGGTCATTTCCGGATGTCGCAGACTGGATACCTCTGACGCGCACTGTGACATTGCCGTCAGGCTGGCCGCCGAGGTTGAGGACCTGGACACCAGGCATCTTGGCTGCCATTGACTCACGGAAGTCAGTTGTCGGGGCATTTGCGAAATCTTCGGCCTTGATGGATGCGACTGAGGTAGTCACGTCTCTCTTGTTCTGCACACCGTAACCGATGACCACGACGTCATCAAGTTTGATGGCTTCCTCTTCGAGGATGAAGTCCGCCTCCGTCTGGTTTTCTGTCAATGCTGATGTGATGGTGTTGTATCCGATGAGGGACACTTCCAGAGTAGCGGCACCCCTGACTTTGAGTGAATAGTTTCCGTCAATGTCTGTGCTGGCTCCGTTCTGTGTGCCTTTCTCGATGACCATTGCTCCGATGACCGGCTGGCCGTCCTTATCGACAATCTTTCCCGTGACTGTCCTCTGGGCTACCGGCTGCGGGGCACTCTGGACTGAGGATTTGGATGCCGCAGGCTTGTTGCTGAGGAGAATCTTCTGGTCCTTGAATTCGACATTGACACCGGGAAGAACTTCCTTTATGATGGTTTCAATGTCTTTGTTCGTGGCTGATACTGTCACTTTTCTGGTCAAGTCAATGTCGGTATCGACATAGGCGAATGTGTAGGTGCTCCCGGCCTCGATGGCTCTGAGAAGCTCCTTTACTGTCACATCCTTTACATTCACATTGGCCTTCCTGTCCTGTGCGAACACGTTTGACGTGATGCAGAGGGCGCATATTATGCTGAGGCCTATGCGGGTGAATGAAGGAAGAATGTTAGAGATTCCTTTCATTATTAATGTTTTTTGGTTTTGTTTTCAATTATGATTTCCGCGCCCTGATATCTCCATCTTATAGGGAGCAGAGTTGTCAGGATGTCAAGGATGTCCTCGACGGATTCATCCCTGATTGTCATTGACATATGCTTGTCCGCCAGATTCCCGACATTGAGAGAAATCTCTGTCTGGTATTTGTGGGAGAGGTTTTCAAGTATGTCTTTGAGTTTTACATTGTCGAAGACAAGTCTGTGCTCGAACCATCTGCAGCAGTTCATTGCATTGACGGATGAAATTTCGGCCGATCCTTCGTTCCAGGTGAATTTCTGATTAGGTTTCAGGATGACATATTCGTTGCGTCCGTTGTCTGAGACCTGTACTGAGCCTGAGCGCAGAATGACTTCTGCCTTGTTCAAGGACGGGTAATTGCATGCGTTGAATGTGGTTCCCAAAACCTTGATGTCCAGGTCGTTCTGCATTTTCACGATGAATGGTCGCCGCTCGTCCCTGTTGACTTCGAAGTAGCCTTCTCCTTTGAGAGCCACCTGTCTGGTCCGCTTTCCGAATTTTTGGTTGTAGGCAAGCCAGCTGTTTTTGTTCAGCCATACTTTCGACCCGTCCGGGAGTGTGTAGGAACTGATGTTTTCCGACGATGCCATCAGGACCGTTTCCTGTCTTTTCCCCGTCACCAGTTCGGATGTTGCTGCGCCTGTGAGGAAGATTGCTGCCGCGGCAGCTGCTGCAATGCAGTATTTCAATGCCTTGCTGCGGAATGGTTTTCCTTTTCCCAGTCTTGGCGTTTCTGCTTCTTCGTGACGGATTCCGGAAAAGGCATTGACCTGATGGTTTTTCTCAGCGGTATCGGTTTGTGCGTCCTCCACTCTGGCATTGACCTTAGCCTCGGCGATGGAGTCGTTTGCATTTTTGTCAATGCTGTTTCCCGTTCCGAGTCTGGCCATCAGTTTTTCCAGTCCTTCAGTGAGGTTGAATTCGGGTGCGGCTGACGAAACTTCATTCCAATATTCTTCTAGCAGGGCTTTGGTTTCCGGCTCGTTTCCATGTATTTCGAGCCATCCGAAAAACTGTTGTCTTAGTTTTTCGGGAATCTCCACTCCGCTGAAAAAGAAATCGAAAATGCGTCTGTAGTCTTCAATTATCATTATCTGCCGGCTTGCGTAAATGTGTAAGTGCTTGTGTATGAGCCTGCTTTGAGTTTGATAGTGCCTTTGCGGTCTTCTCCGGTGTTATTAGGCTGTGTGGTGATTGTGGATTCGCTGATGCCCTTTGCGCCTGATGCCGGTTCGATGGTGAACCAGTCTTCGCCTTCCAGTGACCAGTCACATGTCGCGGCAATCGTGATGTTGTCTTCGCCGCCCGTGACTTTAGTGGCCGGCGTTCCGGATGTCAGCTTTGTCTGGATTACGACAGTGTCGTGAATCTCCGACTCGCTCTGCTTTTGGCAACCTGTCGCTGCCACCAGCAGTGTCGCTGCCATTGCGGCAGCTGTTATGAAATTCAGTTTCATAGTGTGTATAAAAATGTTTCAAAGTCCGGTGATATGTCTTTCACTGTATGGCCGCCTGGCGAGGTTAGGGCGCATATAAGAACAACTTGTCCGGAAAAGCATAGGCTTTTCCGGACAAGTTGTCAGCTCTTTTAAAGATCTATGACCTGTTAGTAAACCAGAAGGTAAAGTCCTGCTGCACAGGCTGCTCCTGCGAGAGGACCCAGTACGGGAACCCAGCTGTATCCCCAGCCGCTGTCACGTTTGCCTTTAAGAGGAAGGACGGCATGGGCGATGCGTGGAGAAAGATCCCTGGCAGGATTCATGGCGTATCCGGTAGTGCCGCCCAGCGACATGCCCAGAGCCATAATCAGACAGGTCACAGGGAACGCTCCGATACCGCCTACTGAAATGGTGCTGCCTTCAAATGAGGCCGTGTTGCCTGACGTGCCGAGAGCCATGATGCAGAAAACCAGTATGAAAGTTGCAATCAGTTCGCTGAGGAAATTGATGCTCTTGTGCTCGATGGCCGGCATTGTGCAGAATGTCCCGAGCATGCCGTCAGGATTCTGAGAGGAGGCCTTGTAATGATCATAATAGAAAACATAGACCAGCAGAGCTCCGGCAAAACCGCCCAGCATCTGTGCTGCGATATACGGAAGGACTGCATCCCATGCGAAACCGCCGGCTATGGCAAGACCGAGAGTGACGGCGGGATTCAGATGCGCACCGGAGTACGGACCTGCGATGAAGACGCCGCACATGACCGCAAAACCCCAGGCCAATGATATAACGGCCCAACCGGCCCCTTTGGCCTTGGACTTTTCGAGAGTACATGCCGCGCAGACACCATCTCCCATGAGAACCAAGACAAGTGTTCCGAGAAACTCGAAAATGCACTTGGTGAACAGTGTAATTTCCATATTGTCAATGATTTAATGTTTAGAATCTTCAGTCAGAGTCCTGCCGATGGCATTGGCCCAACCCTCTTTCAGTTTCAATACCTTTTCAGCCGGAGCGAGAGGCTCGAACACCTTGTCTGCATTCCATTGGCGCTTGATGTCGTCCATGGAATCCCAATATCCCGTCGCAAGACCGGCAAGATAACATGCTCCCATTGCGGTCGTCTCCGTAACCTTAGGACGGATTACCTTTGTGCCAAGGATGTCGGCCTGGAACTGCATCATCAGGTTGTTTCTCGAAGCGCCGCCATCGACCTTGAGTTCGGCCAGCTTTATGCAAGCATCATGCTCCATGGCATTGACAATATCCATTGTCTCGAAAGCGATACCTTCGAGCGCCGCGCGTGCGATATGCGCCGCCGTCGTGCCTCGGGTCAGGCCGCAGATGGTGCCCTTCGCGTACTGGTCCCAATAAGGAGCACCGAGACCTGTCAATGCAGGTACGAAATATACTCCGCCGTTGTCCGGGACCGTCATGGCCAGGCTTTCGATCTCCGAAGAAGACTTTATGATGCCGAGACCGTCTCTAAGCCATTGGACTACAGAACCTCCCACGAAGATGCTGCCCTCAAGTGCATAATTGACCGTATCGCCGATTTTCCATGCGATGGTGGTGAGCAGATTGTGTGATGACGTGATTGGTTTCGTGCCGCTGTTCATGAGAAGGAAACATCCTGTGCCGTAGGTGTTCTTGACGGAGCCAGGTGTCGTGCACATCTGGCCGAACAATGCGGCCTGCTGGTCTCCCGCAATGCCCGCAACAGGAACCTTGTGCGCGAAAATCGTAGTCTTGGTGTATCCGTAAATCTCAGAAGATGAATGAACTTCAGGCAACATTGACATAGGAATCCCGAAAAGCTTCATGAGGTCCTCATCCCATTTGAGAGTGTGGATATTGAAAAGCATTGTCCTGGATGCATTGCTGACATCGGTCATGTGGCACTCGCCGCGTGTGAGGTTCCACAGCAGCCATGTATCGACGGTTCCGAAACGCAGTTTCCCTGCTTCTGCCCTGGCTCTCGCACCTGGAACATTTTCCAGAATCCAACGGATTTTCGTCGCGCTGAAGTATGCGTCAATGATAAGGCCCGTCTTTTCCCTGATGAATCCGGTAAGATTCTGCTCCTTGAGGCTGTCGCAGTATTCAGATGTTCTTCTGTCCTGCCAGACAATTGCATTATAGACAGGCTCTCCAGTTTCGGCATCCCATACGATGGTCGTCTCACGCTGGTTTGTGATTCCGATTCCGGCAATGTTCAATCCGTTGATACCCATAGAGGTAATGGCCTCGGCAATCACTGACGCTTCGGAAGACCAGATATCTTTGGGGTCATGCTCCACCCAACCCGGTTTAGGAAAATGCTGTGGAAACTCTTTCTGTGCAGTGGCGCAGATGCGACCTTCATGGTCGAAGACGATTGCTCTGGATGAACTTGTTCCCTGGTCAAGTGCCAGGATATATTTCTGTTCCATGACTAGATTATGTTTTAGTACTATTTAAACGTTATATATGCGACATGAACGCACCGGAACCCTGCTTTCACAATTATAATGCCGAGTGTCAATGACAGTGAACGGAACTTAAAGCTCTTTTCTGAGGCGAGCCTTGGGGATACCGAGCTGGTCCCTATACTTTGCGATAGTCCTTCGTGCTACCTTGTATCCCTTCTCATTCATGATTGTGACAAGTTCGTCATCAGTAAGCGGCTTCTGCTTGTCCTCATTGTCCACGCATTCCTGCAGGACCTTCTTGAGTTCCCTGGTGGAAACCTCTTCACCATGCTGATTCTCAAGACCTTCCGAGAAGAAATATTTGAGGGGGAATATTCCGAAATGAGTCTCGATATACTTGCTGTTCACAACTCTGGAAATGGTGGATATATCGAAGCCTGTCTTGGCCGCTATGTCCTTCAGGACCATAGGCTTGAGATGTGCCTCGTCTCCATCCATGAAATAGTCGTGCTGATAATCCACTATGGCCTGCATCGTACTCAGAAGAGTATTGTGCCTCTGTTTCAATGCCTCCACGAACCACTTTGCCGAGTCCATTTTCTGCTTTACGAAAGTAGCGGCCTCCTTCTTCTGCCTCTCAGATGACTGGGCGGCATCCATAAGAAGCTGTGCGTAATTCTTGTTTATCCTGATTTCAGGAATCGAGAACCTTGGCATTGACAACTGCAGTTCCCCGTTTTCCATCGTAAGGATGAAATCAGGCACAATCTGCTGGGCCTGGTCATTATACGAATCGTCAATCTGTCCTCCAGGAGACGGATTCAGTTTCGTGATCTTGCTCATCGCCGCTTTCATTTCCTCCTGCGACAAACTGAGTTTGTTCATAATCTTCTGGAAATGCTTGTTCGAGAATTCCTGAAAATAATCAGAGAGAATCCTTTCGGCATTGACAACATCCCGGGTCTGTTTCAGTCCTTTCAGCTGAATCAGGAGACACTCCTTCAGATCGCGTGCGCCGATTCCCGCCGGGTCGAACTGCTGGATGATATGCAGCATCTTCAGCACTTCCTCCCTTGTGGTGGTGATGTTCATGCGGAACGCCAGGTCATCCACGAGACTGTCAATGTCTCTTCTGAGATACCCGTCATCGTCCAGACTGCCGATTATGAAAGCGGCTATATCATGCTGATGCTCAGTCAGATCCCTGAAGCCAAGCTGGTCCATGAGACTCTGCGTGAAACTCTCTTTTACGGAAAACGTGTTGTACTGCGGCCTCTCGTCCTTGCCGTAGTTGTTCACATGCAGTTTGTATTCCGGAATGGAATCATCATCCTTCAGTTCAGAAAGCGAAACCTCTCTTGGCTGCTCATCTCCGTCCTCCTCCTTGCTCTCCGGTGCGCTGTCATCCAGAACCGGATTTTCCTCCAGTTCCTTGCGGACTCTCTGCTCAAGTTCCTGGACCGGAAGCTCAATGAGCTTGATGGTCTGAATCTGGAGAGGGGAGAGCTTCTGCGTCTGCTTTAATGCGATTTCCTGTTTGAGCATATTGTCTAGAGATTAGCGACGGGTCTATAAACTGTTACGGTGTCGGTCACATAATTGTGCTCTTTATTCACGGCAGGGAAGTTTATGCCTTCCTTTACCACAAGAGCCGACGTGTATGAGGATTTGATCTTCTGCAGGAACTCCATCGCTTCTGACTTTGTCCTGAAATCACCCACGACAACTCTGAAAAACGGATTCTGGTAATTTCTGTATGCTGGAATTCCTGGATATGTAGCCTTGAAAATCTTCATGACATTTTCGGAAGCATTTCTGGCAGTCTTGCTGTTGTCGAAGAAGATGCGGACCCTGTATCCTGTAAGTTTCCTGGAACTGTTGGACGCAATCTGCAGCTTCATGGCATTGACAATGCTCTGTGACTGATGGATTTTCACATCGCCCTCTCCGTACGGATGACTGGAGAGCAGACCGAAAATCGACTTTCCGACGAGGGTGGAATCCATTGCGGCAGCCTGACGGTAAACGACGGAATCCGCCTGGGCCATGTATGAATTATAATCTTGCCCCCATGAAAGTACGGGCAGTGCCAATGCTACTATGAGTATTGCTAACTTTTTCATTGTCAATGTCTTTATAATTATTCCATAAAGGTGCTCAGCGGCATGCCCTTCCTGGAGATTGTCATTTTTATGCCCTCAGCCTTCACTCTTGCCGACACATCTACTGTAGATGACTCAGCATTCAAATCTTTCAGCAGGGCCAATGCGGACAGCAGGGAAATCTCCGGCCTCAGTTCTGCGATTCCCGAAATGCGGTGCTTGTCGTCAGACTTTTTCTGCACCTCAAATCCGTTGGCGGTAAAGTCAATGATAGCCGTGCCCTTATGGTAAACTGTTCCCTGAATGTCGGAAACGGCAAATTTGAACACCGGATTATGGATTCCTACCAGAAACACCCCGTTCAGGCTTCTCAGTCCCGAAGGTGATATGGACACGATGTCGCAAGATGTTATCGAGATATCCTTGATTTTTCCGCAACCTGCGAGGCATACAGTCATGATGACTGTCAATGCTGTCAATATGAATCTTTTCATTTCCAATAATCCTTTTGTCTGCCGGGCCATACCTTTTTGCTGATAGACTTGACTTACAAAAGTAGTGAAAAAATAATAAAAGTCATATCTTTGCAGGTGAAAAGGTGCGGAATGTGCCACACAGTGCATTCCGGGCGCGTGCCAAACTGGTACGTGATATACAAACAGACTTAAATCCGCGGAACTTTGCGGAAAATCAGATAAAAATATGGCAAGCAAGAAAGTATATATCGAGACCTACGGATGTCAGATGAATGTCAATGATACCGAGGTGATTTTCTCGATTCTGAAGAAGGCAGGCTACGACAGGACTGAGAATATGGATGAGGCTGACGTGATCATGGCCAATACCTGTTCTGTCCGCGACAATGCAGAACAGCGTATTTGGGGACGCATTGACCAGTTCTACGGTCAGAAACGTGTTCACGAAGGCGTCGTTACCGGTATCGTCGGATGTATGGCCGAGAGGCTGAAAGACAAGCTGTTGGAAAGCGGACGTGTCGATTTCGTGGCAGGTCCTGATTCATACAGGTCTCTTCCGCTACTTCTTTCCAGAATAGCCCCGGGAAGGCCGCAGATCAATGTCGAACTTTCCAGAGAGGAAACATACGGGGATATCGAGCCTGTCCGCATTGACAAAAATGGCGTGTCCGCCTTCATTTCCATTATGCGCGGATGCAACAACGTTTGTTCATATTGCGTAGTCCCTTATACAAGGGGTGCTGAACGCAGCCGCGACCCTCACACGATTGTCAGGGAGGCCTGCGATGTCTTTTCCCGTGGATACAAGGAGGTTACACTCCTCGGCCAGAATGTGGACTCATACCTATGGAAGAATCCTGAGGACGCTTCCGATGTCACTGACTTCGCGGACCTTCTTTCCAAGGTGGCCGAGATTAGTCCGCTCCTCCGCGTGAGATTCTCCACATCCCATCCTAAAGACATCAGTGACAAGGTCATAGATACGATGGCGAAGTATGACAACATCTGCCGTCATATCCATCTGCCGGTACAGTCGGGAAGCAATGCCATGCTCGAGAAGATGCGCCGCCGCTATACCCGCGAGTGGTATCTCGAAAGAGTCGACAGAATCCGCAAGTCAATGCCAGACTGCGCGATCACTACTGACATCATTGCCGGCTTCTGCGGTGAAACGGAGCAGGACCATCAGGACACTTTGGATATAATGCGCAAGGTCGGTTATGACTATGCCTATATGTTCCAGTACTCCGAGAGACCCGGAACTCTTGCCGCACGCAACTATCCTGACGACATCCCTCTTCAGGAGAAGACCAGGCGTCTGAACGAAATCATTTCCCTCCAGAACGAACTGAGTCTTGAAAGCAACACCCGTGATCTGGGCAAGGAGTTTACAGTCCTCATCGAGGGTACATCGCGCAGAAACCAGGAGGAACTTTGCGGAAGGACCTCGACCAACAAGATGTGCGTGTTCCCGGCGCTTCTTTCGTCCGAGACAAACCCTGCTGACGGCGTGAAGGTTTTCAATGTAGGTGATTACGCCAAGGTTCGTGTCGTCTCATGTACTTCAGCAACACTTATTTGCGAACTGTCATAGATCATCTGGTCTGCGAAACTGTAATAGCCGGAATCGGAGATTATCACGTGGTCCAGCATTGAGATGCTGAATGTTTCAGCCGCTTTCTTGAGCCGTTCCGTTTCCACGACATCAGCCTTTCCCGGCTGTGGATTTCCGGACGGATGGTTGTGGACAAGGATTATACCGTCGGCTTTCTTTTCAATAGCCTTCCTGAGAATAGAATTGGTGTCTATCGTAGTGGATGAGAGTCCGCCGATGGACACTTTTTCCTTATACAGGATATGATTGGCCCGGTTCAGGTAGAGAATCCAGCATTCCTCATGGTCGATTCCCTTCAGGACAGGAAACATTATTGAAAATATCTGTGACGCATTGGTGATGGCGCGGCAATGCGGGCGGGACCCTTCGGCCGCGAATCTGCGTCCCAGCTCGAATGCCGCCGTGACGGTCGCAGCCTTGTTTTTCCCTATGCCTCCGATAGCCTGCATTTTGTCAATGGACATGGCGGACAGTTCCGTAAGGCTTCCTGCAGCAGCAAGCAGTTCATGCGACATCTCCAGCACGTTTTTGTTTCCGCTTCCTGTCCGGAGCAGGATCGCCAGGAGCTCGGCATTACCCAAAGCGGAGCTCCCTTTTGCAATCAGCCTTTCCCTAGGTCTTTCTTCAATGTTCAGTTCTTTCAGTTTCATGGTCTTTTATGTGATTATTATTCTGTCTGTCAATGCAGGTTTCGGTCGTGCCCGTCATGTGGACCCGTTCAGTCTCAGGCTCGTAACCGGCTGCAAGATAGGCCTACGAAACTGGAAAATCTGCAGAAAGTTGCTCGAACTCCTGCAGATTTTTATGATTTTTAAACTTTTTGTCTGTTTTTTTAATCCCGGACCGCTGATTTGTAGATTCCGGACATCTTCTGACAATTATCTCTTAGCTTCCAGAATCAGGTCTCCCAACTCGCGGATATCCCTTGCTATCATATCAGGAGGGAAAAATTCCGGAGCCGGATTTGTTCTGGCATCCTCTGCGACCTTGAGAGCTGTTTCGACAGTTGTCTCACCTGAAAGTACAAGCACGCCTACGGCACCTGCATTGTGAGCCATGGCGGTGTCAGTGTATATGCGGTCTCCCACCATTGCGATTTCTTCCGGTTTCAGACCATGTCTGTGCATGATTCCGTCCAGCATTGTCGGGTCTGGCTTTCCGAGAACGATGTCCGGGCGACGTCCGGTGGCATGTTCTATACATTTCTGCAATGAGCCGCAGTCCACGAGGACAGTAGGCTGGTCGGTAGGGCATACCCTGTCAGGATTTGTCGCGATATAAGGGACTCCCTGGCTTGCCCACCATGCGGCACGGCAGAGGCGCGGATAGGTGAGAGTCGTGTCAAATGCCACTACAAGGACATCAGGAACGTCATTCGGATCATCCGCGCATGCTTCGAAGCCGGCTTTCTCGAACTGGCTGACCATACTTGGAGTACCGAGCATATAGAGCCTCTTTGCCTGAGGATATTTCTCCTTTATATAGTCAATGGCAGCGAGTGAGGTTGTGTACATGTTGCCTTCATCGGCATTGATGCCCATTCCCTCAAGTTTGTGGAGGTAGTCGGCTACGGATTTTGTAGGATTGTTCGTGAGGAATGAGTAACCGATTCCGGCATCTGTCATGTCCTGCAAAAAACCCTTTGTAAAAGGGAACAGATTGCTTCCCATATATATTGTCCCGTCCATGTCCAGAGCAATGTGCCTGATTCCGGACAATTTCTTTTTCAACTCCGGTGTGAGTTCTTTGTTGTAGTTTGTACTCATTGCTGTATTTTCATTTGTTTGCAAATTTAGCAATGTTTCTCTAAAGTAATGCTATCTATATTTCATTTCGTGTGTTTTCTTTCATTTTTCTTCCGGCTTTCCACCCGTTTGGACAAGTGGAACCGGCATTGATGTAAATTATATTAATTCAAAATTAAAAAATCTTTGCAATTATCAGAATTTGGATTAAATTTGTGATTATTAAGTTTACGTGTACTAATCGGATAACGCGCGGCTGTCAATATGAAGAAGCACACACATACTGCACCAGGAATAGAAGAATTCAAGAAGCTGCTGAAGAAACATTCGTTGAAATCTACACAGCAGAGATTGGCTGTACATAATGCGATGCTGAAGCTGGGACATGCTTCAGCTGATATGGTAACAGAGGAAATCAGGAGTCAAGGCACTACCAATGTTACCGTAGCTTCGGTGTATAATATACTTTCACAGATAGCTTTGCTTGGAATATATGACCACAGGATGAGTGCCAACAACAAGATGTATTTCGATGTGAATACTTTCAGGCATATCCATCTGTATGATTATGTGAACAATACATTCAAGGATGTCATTGATGATGACTTCATGGACAATCTCGACGCATATTTTGCCAAGAAAAAGTTCAAGGGGTATCGTGTCGAGTGTGTGGATGTGCAGATAGTCTGCCGTCCGAGCCGTTCATACGTAAAGAAGAATACGGCAGAGAAAGTAGATGAATAACAGCCTGTTGCCGCTTGCCCACATAAACTTTGACCTTATACACTATGCGCTTTAACCTGACCATAAAGACTATTGCTGCTGTCATTGTGTCTTCTATGTTTGCTGTTTCATGCAGCAAAACTTCTTCTGTGCCATATGTAGATTCTTCCATGGGCTTCGTCACGGGTGACAACCTGTTTACAACTGATGCCGGAATGACATATGACTTTACCACGGCGGAGCAGTTCTATTATGAGTTCGGGACCAGATTGTTCGTGTCCTGTGAGGTGGGGGATTGCATTGATCCTGCAAAGAATCTGTTTTCCGCAAATCTGGTGAATTGCTCGGTTCCTGTTACCGGTGCTATCGTGAGGCCAGGGACTTCGGAATTCGACAAGTCGGAATGGAAAGATCCTATATCTGTCAATAATGCTTGGATATCAGGAGGTTATATAAATCTTTATTGCTCTTGGACAGGACATAAGAATTCAGGTGTGGTGCAGCGTTCCGCATTCGTGTTCGAAGGGACCTCCACTGGCATTGACAATGCTCCTGACACTTTGTCTTTTTCTCTCGTCCATGATTCCGAAGGTGATGGTTTTTCTTCCGGAGGCGATGTGACCAATCTTGTGATGATAAACAAAATGGCCACATTCCCTGTCCAGGAATTTCTTCCTTCCGGGAATGCGGTCATAAGATTGTTATGGACATGGCACCGGTCTGACGGACATTATATCTATCCGGAGACCGAAAGCCATAGTATGATTTACGATTATTCTGCTGCAGCCACGTCAGCCGAGCCTTCTACGAAGGCGATAATCTCGCCCTTTACGACATTGGCTCCCTGAGTTCCGGTAACTGCTACAACCCGACCGTCAACAGCAGGAATCACGTCTTCCATACCGTAATAGGTCTGAACGTAGCCCATTGCCTTGCCGGCCTTCACTTCTGTGCCGGCGATAGGTGCCGTAGATTCGTCATCGACATCCAGCTGCCACATGAGCTGTCCCTTTGCCGGTGCCTGTACAGGTACTGCATGAGGATATTTCTTGGCATACTCTTCGACATTGAATTTAGGCATCTCCACTACCGGACGGACAACCGTGATTGGCGCCCCTGCCTTGGCCTTCAAGTCCTTGAGTTCAGCATTGAACCTCTCCTTTGCAACGCCGCTCTTGTAGTCGCGGTACTGTCTCTCATGCATTGCGAATTCGAAGAGTTCCTCCTGATCCTGTCCCTCGTCCCAGCCTTCGTCTTTCATCATCTGGCGGAATTTAGGAAGTTCGTCAGGATACATGTCCTGAGGATTGCCGGTGTAGAATTCCATTCCCTTCTCTTTCGCAAGGTCAATGATTTCCGGCGCGAGTTTTCCAGGGAGCTGGCCCATCCTGCCCAGAATCATGTTCCATGTGTCCTTGTCAATGGTAGTCCATCTCGGCTTGCCGTTCAGGACATTGAGGAGGTTCATAAGGGAGGTGTTCTTTACGTACTGGCTGAACGGTGTCACCAGAGGCGGATAGCCGAGTCTTGGCCATACATACTGGACTTCATCGAAAAGCTTCACCATGAGGGTGTCAAGGCTGATTTCAGGACGTCCGTGAGCGCGCTCTGAGGCGTTGATTGCAGCCTGGAAACCTTTCAGGTCTGCCATCATCGAGCCCATCATTCCGCCCGGGAGGCCGCAGCCTACGAGGAGGGAGGACATCAGTTTGTTGGCCGGATTGATCCAGTAACCGAGGAAGTCGTCAATGAATTTCTGCGTGAGCTTGCGGACTTCCATGTACGCGTCCATGTTCAGGTCTTTCACGAGGAATCCGTCTGCCTTCATCATTTCCCTGATGGTTATCACATCCGGATGGATTTTTCCCCAAGAGAGCGGTTCTACCGCTACGTCGAGATAGTCCGCTCCCGCGCGCGCCACTTCCAGCATTGATGCAGGCGAAAATCCAGGGCCTGTGTGTCCGTGGTACTGGACGATAAGGTGCGGATATTTCTTCTTGATGCAGCTTGTGAGTTCGGCGAGGAATGTCGGTCTGCCGACTCCTGCCATGTCTTTCAGGCAGATCTCGTCGCAGCCGTATTCTACGACCTTGTCAACGATGCCCATGTAGTATTCGACTGTGTGGACCGGTGAGTTTGTGATGGACAATGCCACCTGTGAAATCATGCCGGCTTTCTTTGCGAATTCTACTGACAATTTCAGGTTCCTGTGATCGTTCAGGCCGCAGAATGATCTTGCGATGTCTGTTCCCTGAGCTTTCTTCACTTTGTACATCAGTTCCCTGACGTCTGCCGGAACCGGGTTCATTCTCAATGCGTTAAGTCCGCGTTCAAGCATGTGTGTCTGGATGCCCGCCTTGTGGAAAGGTGCTGTCCATCTTCTGACTGCAACGTTAGGGTTTTCTCCGAACAGGAGGTTTACCTGCTCGAATGCTCCACCATTGGTCTCGACTCTGTCGAAACAGCCCATGTCAATGATAGCGGGGGCGACTTCCTCAAGCTGATCCACTCTAGGCACATACTTGCCTGAAGACTGCCACATATCCCTGTAAACCAGAGAAAATTTGATTTCTCTTGCCATTTTTTAACTTACTTTATTTTGTTATAACTTGTTCGTGGTTATCCGGCAAATATAGTGATTATTCTTGGAACATGTTTTGAAAACCGGTCATGAATTTTTCCGGTGCATATGCAAAAAAAAGAGTCAATCCGAAGACTGACTCTTTTCGCAGGGTGAACGGTGGGGCTCGAACCCACGACAACCAGAACCACAATCTGGCGCTCTACCAACTGAACTACGCTCACCATGTTTAGGATTACAAAGGTATGAATATTTTCTTACAATCCAAAATTTTCTGCAAGAAAAAAGAAAATTTTCGTTTATTGGGCTCTTTCACTATATTTGTAGGTTGGAATTTGTATCAGAAATGACATTGTCATTGACCTGAGATAAAATTCTTCAGGACAAACGATTGGGATGCTTTCGGCGGCATTGGAAACTCCGTCGGAACATCGGATGAAACACAAAACAGATATTCGGAAAGTTATGGAAAATATAAAATGCCTTATTGTCGGCTCCGGTCCTGCCGGCTATACTTCGGCCATCTACACCGGACGTGCCGGAATACAGACTGTACTTTACGAGGGAATGGAACCGGGAGGACAGCTGACCACGACCACGACGGTGGAAAACTACCCTGGATTCGAAAACGGAGTCGATGCAAATATGCTGATGGCATCAATGAAAGCTCAGGCTGCAAGATTCGGGGCTGAAATCCGCAGCGGAAGAATCGCATCGGCCGACCTTTCATCCAGACCGTTCAGGCTGACGGACAGCGAAGGCAGGGAACTCGAAGCGGAGACATTGATTATAGCCACAGGTGCGACTGCGAAATACCTCGGCCTTCCTTCAGAGCAGAAGTTCAAGGGACTTGGCGTGTCGGCTTGCGCTACCTGCGACGGTTTCTTCTATAGGAAGAAGGATGTTGCCGTAGTCGGCGGGGGAGACACTGCGTGCGAAGAAGCGACATATCTGGCTAACATCTGCAAGAAAGTATATATGATTGTGAGGAGGGATGTTTTCAGGGCTTCCAAAGCGATGCAGGAAAAAGTTCTGAACACTCCAAACATTGAAGTTCTGTGGAACTGCAACACTCAGGAGGTGCTCGGAGACGCGAACGGCGTTACCGGAGCTAGACTCGTCAGAAAAGATGGTAAGGTTTTTGATATCAGCATTGACGGTTTCTTTCTCGGCATTGGCCATCATCCGAATGCGGATTTGTTCAAAGAGTGGATTCGTACTGATGAGAATGGCTATATAATCACTGAAGGAAAGTCTTCACGCACTTGTGTGGATGGTGTTTTCGCGGCGGGAGATGTGCAGGATCCTCATTACAGACAGGCAATTACAGCAGCCGCCTCAGGTTGCAGGGCTGCACTTGATGTGGAAAAATTCCTCAATAGCCTGAAGTAATTGGGAAACGGACTTGGCCAGACATGGCCTGAAACCGGACAAGATAATTTATTAGAATATGAAAATAACAACTAAGGTAATTCTGGGAGTGTTCGCGGTATTGGCGGCTTCTTCATGCAAATCGCAGTACGATACGCTGCTGTCCAGCAATGATGTGGACACCAAATACAAGGCGGCATTCGATTATTTCAATAAAGGAAAGTATCAGAAATCTGCTGCGCTGTTCGAGTCAATGTCAGTGCTTACGGATGGTACGGAGCGTGACGACACTGTCCAGTATTACTGGGGCCTGAGCAACTACCGTTACAAGGACTATGTTACGGCAGAGGCCAATTTCAACCGTTTCGTGAATAACTTCCCGAGAAGCCCGTTTGCTGAGGAGGCCAGATTCTTGAGAATAGACTGCCTGTATAAATCTACATACAGATATGAACTCGACCAGGCGCCGACAAAGGTTGCCATTGCTTCTATCAATGAATATGAGAAGGACTATGGCTCGAATCTCCACAAGGACGATTGTGATGCCATGCTTAAGGACCTGAACGGAAGACTTGACAGAAAAGCATTCGAGGGTGCCCGCCTGTATTACAACATGGAAGACTATAAGGCTGCCAGAGTCGCTTTCCGTAACACATTGAAGGCTAATTCGGAAAATATCTATCGTGAAGATATCCTGTATTACATTGCGAAATCTTCATACAAATATGCGCAGCTCAGTATCGCTTCCAAGCAGAGAGACCGTTATCTTACCTTCATGGACGACTATCTGAACTTCATGAGCGAGAATCCGCAGTCAAAGTATTCCAAGGAATTGAAGACTCTTTATAATCGCGCCCAGAAGGTTCTCGGCCACTACACAGGCACCGATGAAGATGCCGATGTGAAGGAAAAGGTCTTCGAGAAAGAGAGGAAGGCTGCCGAGAAGGCCGACAAAAAATCCAGATAAAAAAGTTTTGAAACAATCTTCGGCCGGCTTCAGTATATATTAAATGGAGGCCGATGATGGCAGAGGCTGCCATATGCCCGGCCGATTAGATGACAATTTAGAATAGTAAAAGAATGGACAAGAAGAATGTACCTCAGAACACTATCACAAGGGATGTGAAGTATCTCGCTGCCCCTACAGGCAATATTTACGAGACAGTAGTTATTCTGTACAAGAGAGCTAACCAGATTGCCCTTGCTGAGAAGAAGGAACTTAACAAGAAACTTGAAGATTTCAAGAACGACCGTGACTCGATGGACGAAGTATTCGAGAACCGCGAGCAGATCGAAATCTCAAAATACTATGAGAGACAGCCTAAGCCTGTTCTTGTTGCCGTTTCAGAGTTCGAAAATGATGAACTGACTTACAGGATGGCCAAGAACGAGTCTGCTTCTGAGTCTGCACAGCCGGAGGCTCCTGCCAAGAAACAGAAAAACGTCGAAGAGTAGGCAATGATTTGCTGATATGCTCAAGGCACTTCATATAAAGAATTACGTTCTGATCGACTCGCTGGATATCGAATTTCCGGCGGGTCTCGTGATTATTACGGGGCAGACCGGTGCCGGAAAGTCTATACTCCTCGGTGCCCTTTCTCTCGTAATGGGCTCACGTGCAGACTCTTCCGTAATCGGCGCCTCAGGGGACAACTGTGTCGTGGAAGCGGAATTCGAGGTCAATGATGAAGATGGTTCCTTGAGACAATATCTTGACGAAAACGAGATTGACTTCGACCCTGTCGACGGTAAAGGCCAATTGACAATCAGGCGTATTCTGAATTCCAACGGCAGGTCCCGTTCCTTCGTAAACGATTCGCCGGCACCTCTTAAGGTGTTGTCAATGCTGTCGTCACGTCTCATTGACATACACTCCCAGCACGAGACTATGTTGCTGCGCGACAAGCAGTTCCAGATGTCGATGCTGGACCACTTCGCAGGCGACAGCGGACTTCTGCAGTCCTGCAGGACCAGATGGGAGCGTCTGACGGGATTGAAAAATGACCTTGACGAGGTCAATGCCAATCTGAGCCGGACCAATGCCGAGAAGGATTATAATCAGGCCCAGTTCGAAAGACTTGATTCCGCTCATCTGAAAGACGGTGAACTGGAGGAACTGGAAACCGAGCAGAAGCAGCTTGCCAATGCTGAAGAAATCAAGTCTTCACTTTATCAGGTGGAAAACTATTTTTCACCATCTGGAGATGATGCACAGGATGACAGGATGTCGATAGACTCCATGCTTAAGGATTCTTCCAGAATCCTGGACAAACTGTCGTCATACATCCCTTCCGCATCTGCACTTTCCGAAAGAATCGAGTCGGCGAGACTGGAACTCGATGATGTCCTGTCGGAAGTGTCTGATTTGGAATCAGGTACGGAAATTTCGGATGAGAGGTTACAGGAAGTGGAAGAAAGATTGTCCTTGCTTTATGACCTTCTGAAAAAGTATTCCTGCACTCAGGTTTCCGAACTTATAGAACTAAGGGACAGGCTCTCTGAGTCTTTGGCTGACACCAGTGTGCTTGAAGCCAGAAAATCAGCCCTTGAAAAGGAAATTGGGGAGGCGGAGAAAGACTTGGCTGACGCATGTTCTGATTTGCATGACGCAAGGGCCAAGGCAGTGCCGAGTTTCTCTGAAAATATCTGTAACTCTATCCGTTCACTGGAACTCGATCGTGCCGTGTTCGATGTGGTTCTGGAACCGGGAAAACCCGGACCGGACGGTTCGGACACCATCCTGTTCCGCTTCTCTTCTACCGGAAAGTCCCCGGTGGACGTAGCAAAATGTGCATCAGGTGGTGAAATGTCGCGTATCATGCTGTGTCTCAAGGCGATGATGGCCCGCTACACGAATATGCCGTCAATGATTTTCGATGAAATCGATACCGGAGTCTCCGGTAGTGTCGCCGACAAGATGGGCTCCATGATTTGCTCAATGGGGGATTATATGCAGGTCTTCGCCATCACTCATCTTCCTCAGGTTGCGGCCAAGGGTGATGCGCATTATATCGTCACCAAAGAGTTTGACGGTGCCAGAGCCATATCATCTATCCGCAAGATTTCCGGAGAAGACAGGGTTATGGAAGTGGCCAGAATATTAAGTGGCTCCAGAGTTACCCCTGAAGCCATCGCAAATGCCAAATCTCTCTTGGAGTCCAGGTAGGGATTGTTATTTCTTTACAATTCGGATTGAGTAGTCCGGTCCATAGACGATGCGTCTCACGCCCTCATTGACATAACCCCCGTTGCCAAGTTCTCTGAAGAGGAAATCCGTCTGCATCATTGCAGTATTGCCCATTCTGGCGACATTCTCCATCCATTTCTTGCCGTAAGTTGACTTCATCTTGATGAAGAAGTAGGCGAGGTCATATCCCTGGAAAGAGAACTGTGTGGGTTCCGTGTTGTAGAGCGCACGATATTCCATGAGGAAATGACGGACCTCAGAAGATTCATAATCAATGAAATATGATGTCGATACCCTTGTCTTCAGGTTGTGGAGATTTTCAATGTCGATAGTCTCGAATGAACGGATCTTTGACGGGCTGTAAAGCACCACGTTATATTTTCTATAGACCAGCATGTCGAGGTTGCGTACGGCATCATTGACAAAAGCCTCGCTCTCGGAATTGATGATGACGCGGTTGGTTCCGGTTTTTGTCATCAACGCCGCAATTGCATTGGCCGCGTTTCTTCCTTCCAGAATGTTGTACGAGTATCTTGCGCAGGAGAGTGATGCGTCGCTGATGACTTCATTCATCAATGTTACCGAAGCATTTGTTGCTGCACTTTTCTCGCTGATTACCAATACTTTGTCTCCAGAGCGGGTTTCGCTCTTAAGCCATTTCACCAGGTCTCTGTATTGTGTACCCTGTGAGGTCGGAGCCTGGATCATGTTACTGTGTGACTGGGTAAGACCGGCTGTCCTGTGGTCGAGAGGGGAGATGACGTAAGTTCCTTCCGGGGCGATTGCCAATGTCTTGGAAACTGCATCTGAATTGACAGGGCCGATGGAAAAATCGCTTGCACTCAACCTGTCTGAAGTTACGGGTATGTTCGTGCCTGAGACATCATAGACACTAAGGTCGGTACTTATGCCTTCCTTGCTCAAGTCCTTGACTGCCAGAAGGACACCGCTGTAGAAATCCATATTGCTCTCGCTCGGACTGCTTGTGGAAGCCTTCATCGGCAACATCAGCAGGGCATTGACAGTAGCATTGGAAAACTTCAGATTCCATGAATTATTGTTTTCCTCCTGGACTGTCTCGTGTGTTGTTTCTGCCTTTTCCGTCTTTACGGGCGCTGTCTCGTGTGTCGCGTGGCTGTACTTTTTGGACGCCACCATTTCATTGACCTTTTCAGCTGAAGGAATGCGTATTTTCTGGCGGCTCTTGAGTTTCGAACTTGAAAGGCCGTTGTAGGCCATGAGAATGTCTTTCGGAACCGAATACTTGAATGCGATATCTTCAATGTCTTCGTACCATTTTGCCACGTGGATCGTGTAGTCGTCCTTCTTCTTCTGGTCTGCCTGTCTGGTATCCTGGTTCTTGGTGTCTGCAGGTTTTGCGGCGGTTTCCTGTTTTGCTGCAGTGCCGATGACAGGAATCAGCAGTATGGTATTCTTCTTAAGGCCTTCCGTCTGGAGATGGCTCTCCGGATTTGCCTTGCAGATATCATCGACAGTAACCCCGTATGCCTTGGCAATGGAGAACAAAGTCTGTTTCTCCATCACGACATGAGACCAGTATAATTTCCCGTCTCCGCCTCTGACCTTTTCCTTGGAAACTGTTACTGGAGTCTGCACATAAGTCTGTGCAGCAGAGTGGTTTGCTGCTGTAAGGCTGAGCACGCACACGGCGGCTGATATGATTGTCTTTCTATTCATTTCGTCTATATTTTTTCAGCGAAACCGAGCAGAGTCCTGCTGAATGAAGACCATGACAGTCTCTTCTTCTCCGCCCTGATCCTGTCTATGCAACTTTCCCGTATGACAGGATCTCCGAAGTACCTGACTATTTCTTTCCGTATGCATTCAGGAGTCACTTCATCAGCGACAATTCCCGTTCCGGTATCCCCGATGGTGCTTTTCAGCCCTCCCACATCAGTGACGATCATCGGTACTTCGAAATGATATGACACTGAACTGATTCCGCTTTGGGTCGCGCTTCTGTACGGAAGCACAGTCACGTCGGCGGCTGAAAAATAATCCTTGACTTCCGAATCCTTTATATACTTCGGGAAGATGTGGATACGGTCTTTTCCTTCGATGGTGTCAATGATTTTCTGATATGGTTCGAATGAACCGTATGGCTCACCTGCAATGATGAGCTGATAGCTGTCATCCAGATTCTTGAATGCCTCGAGAAGGATATCAAGCCCTTTGTATTGTCTTATGAGGCCGAAGAAAAGAATGTTCTTCTTTCCCGGCTGCAGCCCAAGCTGTCTTTCCGCGTCCTCTCTTTTAAGTTTTGCTCCGAAATGCGAGTAGAGCGGATGCTGTTTCATTACGTATTTGGCATCGGGCTTCATTTCCAGCAAGTCCGACGTCACTGCGTCGCACATGGTGACGAAGCCGTCGCATCCTGCCAGAAAATATTTTGTAAAAGGAGTGTCGAAAAACCGCTCTTCATGAGGAATGACATTGTCAAGTATTCCTATCACCTTGCACCCTTTGCCTGCATGTCTGGCGACATATCCCAGTGAAGGGGCGAAATATGACATCCAGTATCTCATTATGAGGATGTCCGGCTTCCATTCGCGGATGGCTTTGGATGTCCGTATCCATGAAAGCGGGTTGGCAGTGTCCAGCAGTGCTGTGGATTCCACAGGCATTGCTTCATCGTCGGGTGTTACGTACTGTGTCTTACCCGGGAAAAGGAAATCCGGATACTGTCTCGTGAAGTTGAAGGCACGGACATTATCAGATTTGCCCAGTTCATTGTACAATGCTGCATTGAACTGGGCAATTCCTCCTCTGAAAGGATAAAAGCACGATAGAATCGCGATTTTCACGATCGTCTATGTTTGGTATTATTTGGAATCGTCCTTCTTGGAGCTTCCTGAATTCTTTGATTTATCCTTTACGTAAGCCTCGTTGAGCTTTACGATGATGTCTTCTGTTACATCGAGGCTGCTGTCCCCGGCTGCTACCGGAGCAGGAAGGATGTCTCCCTGAGTTGCGAGAACCATCGCGTAGTGGTTCTCAGCCGCATATGCGTCGAGGAACTTCTTGATGGCGTCACCGATGTTGTTCATCATAACCTGCTGCTCTTCAGCGATTTCCTGGTTCTTCTGATTTGCGAAGTTATTGAAATCGTTTCTCTGCTGCTCGAGTTTCTCGCCCTGAACCTCAGCGACTGAGCGTGTGATGAGACCTTTGTTAATCTTCTCCTGGAAAGAATTTACATCATTCTGAAGCTTGTTTCCACGTCTGTTGACTTCTTCCTGAATTCCCTGTGCCTTGGACTCAACTACTGATCTGAGGTCATTGGCCATGTCGTACTCGCTGAGTACTTTGTCAAGATTGAAATAAACAATCGCTCCGCTTTCTGCTGCAACTGCGCTATCTGTTCCTGCCTCTCCCTTCGCTCCTGATTTTCTGTCAGAAAAGTTTACGATTGCGAGCGCTGCCACAGCAACAAGAGCTATGACGCTGAGAATTAATGGTGTGTTCTTCATTGTTATTTAAAATTAATATTTGCTATAAATTCCGCCGTCCGGAAGACGGCATAATGACGCAAAGTTACTAAAATATTTTAATCTTCGACAGGTATGCCTGAATAGTTTTTTCAAGCCCCATGTAAAGTGCGTCACAGATTATCGCATGGCCGATGGAAACTTCGTCTGTCCAAGGGATTGTACGGATGAAATATTCCAGATTCTCGAGATTGAGGTCATGGCCGGCATTGAGTCCCAATCCGCATTCCTTCACTTTCTCCGCTGTCAGCAGATACGGCTTGATTGCCTTTTCTCTGCCTGCCCTGTAATTTGCCGCATATGCCTCAGTGTACAACTCCACCCTGTCAGCGCCGCAAACCGCAGCGGCTTCCGCCATCGCCGGGTTCGGGTCAATGAAAATGGACGTTCGGATGCCCCTGGCCTTGAACTCCTTGCAGATGTCCGTAAGGTAATCCCTGTTCTTTATCGTGTCCCATCCGGCATTGGAAGTGATGGCATCCGCGGCATCAGGGACCAGTGTCACCTGTGACGGTACGATTTCATTGACAAGATCGATGAATTTAGGGATAGGATTTCCCTCGATGTTAAGTTCGACATTGATGAGAGGCTTTATCTCTCTCACGTCGTTGTATCTGATGTGTCTTTCGTCAGGTCTCGGGTGTACGGTTATTCCTTCTGCGCCGAAACGGACGCAGTCCACTGCAGCTTTCTCCACGTCAGGGAGATTGCCGCCTCGGGCATTGCGCAGAGTTGCGATTTTGTTTATGTTAACGCTTAATTTCGTCATAGCAGTAAGTATATATAGACAAAAATATATATTATTGTTCAAATATTGTAAAGAAAGTACTAATTTTGAGACTTTCAAAGCGAAATAGCAATGCTTTTAGGCCTGTTTTTAAGAAATACAAGTCTGGTCGGTAATCTGCGTCTCCTTGATATGTTGAAAAAACTTGGAAAGGCGGGTTGCGATTCATATTATATATATGATGACGATGAGGTTCGCGACGGAACAGATATGGTGCTCAGTATCGGTGGTGACGGAACATTTCTGTCGGCATCCAAGAAAGTGGCCGGAACCGGAATCCCGGTCCTGGGAGTGAATCTCGGAAGGCTTGGCTTTCTTTCCGAAAATCTTCCTGAGGATGCGGCAGATGCCATCTTGTCGGGACGCTATGAACTGGAAGACCGCACGCTGTTGAGCGTTTCGGTTTCAGACCAGAAGTTGAACAAAGATGTGGGGTTCTGCCCATATGCATTGAACGAAGTCACCATCCACCGCAGTGGGGCAGCGATCCTCGGCATCAATGTCAGGATGAACGGGGACAAGCTGCCGACTTGCTGGGCCGATGGCCTTATCGTTGCGACAAGCTCCGGCTCGACGGCATATGCCCTCAGTGCAGGCGGCCCGATATGCAGTCCGGATGCCAAGGTCCTCATTATCGAACCGATTGCGCCGCACAACTTGAATGTGCGTCCTCTTGTGGTCCCTGAATCTACGGATATCAGCATCACAATCTCGTCAAGGGATGATGAGGCTGTCCTTACGATGGACAACAGGAATTTTACCATAAGACCTGATGCGGAGGTGAAAGTTTCTGTGGCACAATTTTCGCTAAAACGTGTACGGCTTCCGAAATCCAGTTTCGTGAAGGCTCTCAGGAGTAAGCTATTCTGGGGTGAGGATATCAGAAATAACGACGATTGATAATCAGATTTGCATTCAATGAACGAGGATAGAAGAATCCCTGCGCATGTTTCCATAATAATGGACGGAAACGGCAGGTGGGCCCGTGAACAGGGACATGAAAGAGTTTATGGACACAAGAAAGGTGTGGAAAGTGTCAGAGCCGTGACTGAGGCTGCCGCAGAAGCGGGAGTCAAGTATTTGTCTCTATATGCTTTTTCAGAAGAGAACTGGGGCAGGCCCAAGGAAGAGGTGGATTTCCTGATGCATCTGATGATGGACTCCATCGCTGCGGAAGTGGAAGCTCTCATAAAGAATGGTGTGCGCTTCCATGTCCTCGGAAATATCGCACGTTTGCCTAAGGCTCTTCAGGAGGCTATCGCCATGCTGGAAGAAAAGACGAAGGAAAATACTACCATTGACCTTATTCTTTTTGTAAGCTACAGCGGCAAGTGGGACATCTTCCAGGCTGCAAAGAAATTTGCCGAGGAATACGGAAAAGAGGAACTTGACAAGATAGAGTCCATTGAGGACATGAACGCGTTGTCGAAATACCTTGTCACGGATGGAATTCCTGATCCGGACCTTATAATCAGAACTTCAGGAGAGGAGCGTATCAGCAACTACCTTTTGTGGCAGGGAGCGTACTCTGAACTGCTTTTCGTCAAGAAAATGTGGCCTGATTTCGGAAAGGAAGATTTCTTCGCAGCGCTCGACGAATACGCTGCCAGAGACCGCCGTTATGGAAAAGTGAAATAAATACCTTATATTTGTCAGATATTTTATTGGAGAATGAAAATTTTTAACCGGATATTATTCTGCCTGGCTGCGCTTGTCCTTGTCCAGACCGTGGCTTTCGGACAGCAGAAGCACAGCTCGATAGAGGTGGATTATAATAACCCGCGCAAATATATTGTAGGCGGTATAAAAGTAGAGGGTAACCGAGCTTTCGGAGACAAGCAGATTCTGCAGCAGTCTGGTTTGAGGAAAGGAATGGAAGTGACTATTCCAAGTGACGACATTTCTTCTATCGTCACCAGGCTTTGGATGCAGAGATATTTCCAGGACGTGGCTGTCTATGTGGATTCATTGTCGGCTTCGAAAGATACTGTTTTCCTCCGTCTTGCCATTCAGGAACGTCCGCGTGTGTCACGCTGGACTTTTACTGGCGTCAAATCCGGTGAAAAGAAAGATCTCCAGGAACGTCTGAACCAGAAACGAGGCGGCGAATATTCCGACTATGTCGCCAAGACTTCCGTAGATATCATCAAGAGGTATTATCAGGGAAAGGGATTCCTTGATGTCCAGGTGGAGCCTCAGGTTCAGAAGGACAGTATCATCAAGAACGCAATCCGTGTCAATTATGCTGTTGACCGCGGTCCGAAGATTAGAATCAAGACTATCAATTTCATCGGCAACGACCACGTGAGCGACTACAAGCTTGCCAAGTCAATGAAAAAGACCAAGTCTGCCAAGATCTATAACTTCTTCAGCAGCAAGAAGTTCAATGAGAAAGAATATCAGAATGACAAGAAATCTGTCATCAGCGCCTTCAATGAGGCCGGCTACAGGGATGCCCGACTTCTGAAAGATTCCATCTATACGGTGAAACCTGGCCGTCTCGGCATTGACTTTACCTTCGATGAGGGAAAGAAATATTATTTCAGGAACATTACCTGGACAGGTAACTCCGTTTATACTTCTGACGCTCTCAATACCATCCTTCAGATTCAGAAAGGTGACGTGTATGACGTCGTTACGATGGAGAAACGACTCCAGGGCGGCGGAAAACAGGGGGATATGGACGTGTCCAAGCTCTATAGGGACAACGGATACCTCTTCTTCAATGTCCAGCCGGTCGAACTCAATGTCGCAGGTGACTCCGTGGACGTGGAGATGCGCGTCGCGGAGGGAAAACAGGCAACATTGAATAATATCATCATCAATGGCAATGACCTTACCAATGAGAGGGTAGTGCGCCGTCAGGTGTTCACCAGACCTGGCTATCTCTTCAGCCAGAGTGACTTCGAGAGGTCAATCCGAGAAATCGCATCTCTCGGTCAGTTCGACCCTGAGGCAATCACCGACCCTACCAAGGGTTACTCTATCTTGCCTGACCAGAACAACAATACTGTGGATATAGTATATAATGTTACGGAGAAGCCTTCCAGCCAGCTGGAACTTTCCGGAGGTTGGGGCGGCAAGACATTCGTCGCAACTGTCGGCGTAAGTTTCAACAACTTCTCTACCAGGAGGATGTTCGACAAGTCGGCATGGCGTCCGGTTCCGCTCGGAGATGCCCAGAATCTTGCTTTCAGATTCCAGACCAGCGGTACCTACTACTCTTCGCTCTCAGCAAGTTTCGTGGAGCCTTGGCTGTTCGGAAAGAAACCTACATCGCTCAGTCTCTCAGCTTATTACAGTCGTCAGACGAACTCATACCTGATGTGGAATATTCTTAACAATGACAAGCAGTTCGAGGTGTATGGTTTCTCTGCCGGTATCGGAAACCGTCTGAAATGGCCTGATAACTATTTCGTATTGTATAACCAGCTCAGCTGGCAGACATACAAGCTGAGAAACTGGTTCTCCAACTACTTCATCTTCGATGACGGAGTTTCCCACAACCTCAGTTATACTCTCGGAATTTCCAGAACTTCCACCGACCAGCAGATTTATCCTAGACAGGGTTCTGACATTTCGTTCTCTGTACAGCTTACCCCTCCATTCTCTCTGTTCAGGAAGAAGGACAAGGGCATCCTCGATGCCCAGGGAAATCCTACAAAGGTCGGCAGCTGGAGAAACATTAACTATAACAACTGGTCTTCACAGGACAGATACAAATGGATCGAGTATCACAAGTGGTCATTCAAGGGCTCTCTCTATACGAAACTTGTCGGTGACCTCGTGCTCATGACAAGGGCCCAGTTCGGTTACTTGGGCTATTATAACAGAAAATGGGGCTATTCTCCATTCGAGGGCTTCCTCGTCGGAGGTGACGGTATGTCCGGCTACAACTCTTATGGTTCTGAGGTCATTGCGCTCAGAGGTTATGAGAACTACTCATTGACTCCTACCGCCCTGACGACCTACAGCTCCAACGGATACTCTTACGCGGGTAACGTTTATGACAAATTCACTGTCGAACTCCGTTATCCTGTTGTAATGCAGCCGCAGTCGACTATCTTTGTACTTGCATTCCTCGAAGGAGGTAACTGCTGGTCTGACATCCGCGATTTCAATCCGTTCCAGATCAAGCGTTCTGCCGGTGTCGGCGTGAGGGTTTATCTTCCTGTCATCGGTCTCCTCGGAATCGACTGGGGATATGGATTTGATGACAAGGTCAACGGAAAGGGCCAGTTCCACTTCCTCATCGGACAGCAGTTCTAGAAGACTGGCATTGATTTGAAGAAAACAAAAAATTTGATAGATATGAAAAGAATCATTTTGATCGCTGTGGCTGCATGTGCAGCTCTTACAGCATCCGCACAGAACCTCAAGTTCGCGCATGTTAATTTCAATGAGCTCGTTATGCTTATGCCTGCAGCTGACTCTGCAAGAGCACAGATTGCCGCTTCTCAGCAGGAGGCTCAGGATACATACAAGAGCATGACTGATGAGTTCCAGGCAAAATACACTCAGTATCAGCAGAAGAGTTCTACCTGGACACCTGCTATCCGTGAGAGCAAGGAGAAGGAACTTACCGACATCCAGAACAGAATCGAGGAGTTCAACCAGTCTATCCAGCAGGAACTTCAGCAGCAGCAGAACCAGCTCATGGCTCCTATTCAGCAGAGAGCTATCGAGGCTGTAAACAAACTTGCCAAAGCCGGCGGATACGTCTATGTGTTCGAACAGAGCTCAATTCTTTATGTTGATCCTGCACAGAGCACTGATCTTACTCCTGCAGCAAGAAAGGCCCTGAATATCCCTGAGGGAAGAACCTTGGAGAGTCTCCAGCAGGAACTCCAGGCTCAGTCACAGGCTGCACAGCAGTAATAGTCCCGACGGCTGAGTCCGATAATTGAAACATCACAGAGGGTACCCTGAACGCATGTTTGGGGTACCCTCTGCATATTATTTCCATTTTCTTACGAATTATTATTGATTTAACGTTTTTTATTATTAGATTTGCATTGACGGAATGAGTTTCTTTAATAATTATAAGGAAAATCATGACGTCTGTTAGTTTCTCTCATGTCAGGTCTGCTTTTTGCGGTCAGATGTGAAAAACGGGACGAAACAAGTTATACCAAAAACCATAATTAGTAATACAATGAGAACAGAAGAATTAATGGCCAAACTTCAGGCCAAGTACCCAACAGAGAAAGAATATCTCCAGGCTGTACGCGAAGTGCTTGAGTGCATTGAGGATGTTTACAACCAGCATCCGGAATTTGAGAATGCCAAGATTATCGAGCGTCTCGTAGAACCGGACAGAATGTTTACATTCCGTGTTACATGGGTAGATGACAACGGAGTTGTTCAGACCAATACAGGATACAGAGTTCAGTTCAACAATGCTATCGGACCATACAAGGGAGGTCTTCGTTTCCACCCTTCAGTAAACCCTTCAATTCTTAAATTCTTGGGCTTCGAGCAGACATTCAAGAACTCTCTTACAACATTGCCTATGGGCGGTGGCAAGGGTGGTTCAGATTTCAACCCTAAGGGAAAATCAGAGGGTGAGATCATGAGATTCTGCCAGGCATTCATGCTCGAGTTGTGGAGAAATATCGGTCCTGACATGGACGTTCCTGCAGGTGACATCGGTGTCGGCGGACGTGAGATTGGCTTCCTCGAGGGAATGTACAAGAAACTTACACGCGAACACAATGGTGTGCTCACAGGAAAGGGCATTTCTTTCGGCGGTTCACTTATCCGTCCTGAGGCAACAGGCTTCGGCGCTGTTTACTTCCTCCAGCACATGCTTCATAACCACAAGGCTGACCTCGACATCAAGGGCAAGACCGTTGCAGTTTCCGGTTTCGGTAACGTATCATGGGGTGCCTGCGTAAAGGCTACTGAGCTCGGTGCAAAGGTTGTTGCAATTTCAGGTCCTGACGGAGTCATCTACAACCCTAACGGAATGACCAAGGAGAAACTCGACTATATGCTCGAACTCCGTGCATCTTGCAACGACGTTGTCGCTCCATTCGCAGAGAAATTCCCGGATGCAACATTCACCCCTGGCAAGAAGGCTTGGAGCATCAAGTGCGATATCGCCATGACTTGCGCATTCCAGAACGAAATGTCCAAAGAGGATGCTGAGGAACTCATCGCAAACGGCACATGGTGCTGCGTAGAGGTTTCCAACATGGGTTGCCAGCCAGGAGCTATCGAGGCATTCCAGAAGGCCAAGCTGCTCTTCGCACCTGGTAAGGCTGTGAATGCAGGTGGTGTTGCAACATCAGGTCTCGAGATGACCCAGAACGCAATGCACCTCAGCTGGACAGCTAAGGAAGTTGACGAGAAACTCCATGGCATCATGGACGCTATCCATGCCTCTTGCGTTAAATATGGTACTCAGCCGGACGGCTATATCAACTACGTTAAGGGTGCCAACATCGCAGGCTTCATGAAGGTTGCTGAGGCTATGCTTGCACAGGGCGCTATCTAATAAAGTCATAGGGCAGGAAATACAAGTCCTTCCGATATGGCAACAGTATAATGTGATGGGGGCATTTCAGAAGAATTGTCCTCATCATCTTTTTTATGACTGTTAACTTTTGTTATATCTGCAAAAATTCCTAACTTCGTACTTTGTTGTTGCTGAAACCTTACGGGTGCGGCAAACCGCATAACTGACAATAGTATTATTCAAAAACACAAGATGTCAACTGAAACAGTTAAACCAGCTGCGGCATTTCCTGTAAAGAAGCTCATAATGCTTTTTCTTACCATTGCCGTATTTCTTTTCTTCTGGTTCGTTCCAAGGTCATTCTTTGGTGTGACTGACAACGGAACACCGATTCTTTCAATTATCGAGCAGAGAACAGTAGCGATTTTCGCACTGGCAGCATTGATGTGGATGTTCGAAATCCTCCCGACGTGGGCAACGTCCGTGACTGTCATCGTCGTTCTTCTGTTCACCATCTCGGACAGCTGTCCATTATTCCTGAGGAATGTGGGTGCTGACCCTGCTGACATGGGAACATTCGTAAGCTATAAGGCCCTTCTGGCCGCATTCGCCGACCCTACCATCATGCTGTTCCTCGGAGGATTCCTCCTTGCGATTGCAGCGACGAAGGTTGGTCTGGACGTACAGCTCGCGAGAGTCCTTCTGAAACCGTTCGGAACAAAACCTAAGTTCGTCCTTCTCGGATTCCTCATGGTCATCGGCGTATTCTCAATGTTCATGAGCAATACGGCAACTGCAGCCATGATGCTTACTTTCCTGGCACCTGTCCTCAAGACTCTTCCTGCCAGCGAGAGAGGCCAGGCCGGTCTTGCATTGGCAATTCCTGTAGCTGCCAACCTCGGAGGTATCGGAACCCCTATCGGAACCCCTCCTAACGCGATTGCCCTCGGATACTTGACAGAGACAATGCATCAGAGCATCGGTTTCGGCGAGTGGATGCTTATCATGGTTCCTTACGTTATCGTGATGCTTCTTTTCGCATGGATTCTCCTTCTCAAGCTTTTCCCGTTCTCATCTGACAAGATTGAGCTCAAGATAGAGAATACCAGGAAACCGGATGCAAAGACATATATCGTTTGGGTAACATTCGCAGTGACAATTCTCCTTTGGGTGCTCGACAGATACACCGGCATCAATGCCAATGTCGTAGCCATGATTCCGGTCGGCGTATTCTGCGCGACAGGCGTCATCACTAAGGAAGACCTCAAGAACGTGGAATGGAGTGTCCTCTGGATGGTAGCCGGCGGTTTCGCCCTCGGTATAGCATTGAACAAGACAGGTCTCGCTGAGAACCTCGTCCAGTCTATTCCGTTCGCATCATTCAAGCCGCTTGTTATCCTTATCCTTTCAGGTCTCCTCGGATACGCGATGTCCAACTTCATCTCGCACTCGGCAGCTGCCAGCCTTCTCGTGCCTATCCTCAGTGCGGTAGGTGTCGGAATGGGTGAGATGCTCGGGCCTATCGGTGGTGTCAAGGCACTTCTCGTCGGAGTTGCTCTTTCTACTTCAGTTGCGATGCTTTTCCCAATCAGTACACCTCCAAATGCGATTGCACATTCTACAGGTCTTATCCAGGTGAAGGATATGACGAAGGTAGGTGCCATCATCGGTATCGTCGGACTTGTACTTGGTTACGCAATATTGATTTTCATAGGATTCTAATGAAAAAAAGTTTTATTACACTGGCAGCCGTTGCTCTTCTTGCACCGGCTGCTGTGGCTTTTGCTTCCGAGCCAGCTGTTGAGACAGCCAAAACAGAGAAGCCAGCTCATTTCAAGTTCTACGGTTTTATCCGTAACTACTTCGCCTTCGACTCACGTGAAAGCAAGGCCGGAACCAAGGACCTGTTCTATTATCTCCCGTTGGACGAGTCTCTCAATGCCAACGGAACTGATATCAATGCCAATCCTTCTTTCCGTTTCCTCGCCATTACCTCCCGTCTCGGACTTGACGTGAAGGATTATCAGATCGGAAAGACCAAGGTCGGCGCCAAGGTGGAAACTGACTTCTATTGCATGAACGGCAATGTGGCAGTTCTCCGTCTCCGTCAGGCTTATGCCACATTGGGATGGGACAATCTCGGAAACGACGGAACCCAGAGTACTTCCCTCAAAATCGGTCAGGCATGGCATCCGATGGCTGCTGACCAGCCTTATGTCATTGACCTTGAAACAGGTACTCCTTTCACTGCATTCAGCCGTACCCCTCAGGTGATGGTCGATCATAACTTCTCGAAGAACTTTGCATTGACAGCAGGCGTTCTTTGGCAGATGCAGTATCTTTCTACAGGTCCTAAGGGAGCTTCTGATACTTATATCAAGTATTCCTGCACTCCTGAGTTTTATGCCGGTCTTACAATGAAGACCAATCATGGCTTCCTCGCACGTGTCGGCGCTGATGTGCTCAGCATCAAGCCTAGAGTGAGAAACTCAGAAGGTGAGAAAGTTTCTGACCGTATCACCACTGTGAATCCTTATGTATATGCAAAGTATGACTCCCGTGATTTCTCTATCAACGCAAAGGTGATTTATGCATCTGCCGGCGAGCATTTCAATATGCTTTCAGGATATGGTGTGACCAAAGTGGATTCTGACGGCTCTTGGGATTATGCTCCGCTTCACAGCACTGCTTCCTTCCTTTCAGTGAAGTATGGCCGCAAGGTTCAGGTTCAGGGTATGATTGGATATATGAAGAATCTCGGGACATCCAAGGCGCTCTATGAGGACGCTGCTCATCCTGGATATACCAGCACCAGCAACGTATATATCAGCGGCAATGGTTTCCATAACCTCAACCAGCTTATCCGTGTGACCCCTACTATGGTCTATAACCTCGGCAAGCTTTCGTTTGCCCTTGAGTATGACATCACTGCTGCACAATATGGAAAGTATGCTGTGGCCGGTCATGTGAACTCTTCCAACGGACTCGTTGACGGTGACCTCCACTGGATTACCAACCATCGTCTTCTCGGAATGGTGAAATTTACATTCTAATCTGATGAACAAGGAACTTCTGATTTCCAGTATCCGGTCGATTCCGGATTTCCCGAAAAAAGGTATCCTCTTCAGGGATGTCACGACATTGTTCAACAATGCAGATGCCTTCAGGGAAGCTGTAGATGCCATTTATGAACTTTATAAGGACAAGGGCATCACCAAGGTGGCGGGTCTTGAGTCCCGTGGATTCATCCTGGGTGCAGCATTGGCCTACAGATTGGGCGCCGGTTTCGTTACGATACGTAAGCCGGGCAAACTCCCTTGCAACACATATTCTGAGGAATATATGAAGGAGTACGGAACAGATACTCTTGAAATACATACAGATGCATTGACTTCGGACGATGTGGTTCTGCTGCATGACGATCTGCTGGCTACAGGCGGTACTGCCGTGGCCGCATTGAACCTCATACGCAGATTCTCGCCGAAGGCGATTTACGCGAACTTTATAATAGAATTGGCGGAATGTGACGGAATGTCGGCGATGCCGTCTGACATTGAGACAACTGCCTTGTTGAAATTATAGTTTGGGGGCTGGCTGGAGTTGTATCCCGGTCAGCCTCAAATCATTCCCTATTCAGGAGTGAATTAGCCGCCTGTTGACGGATTACTTATCAATTTATACAAACAAACTTATGTTTAAAAAAACCTTTTTTGCTGCTGTTGTAGCACTGATGGCGTTCTCGCAGATGGCGAAAGCGCAGACTAACCTCCAGATCTTTTACGACTTCGGCCGTGATCGTAAACAAGTTACCACTACCCTTGAGGGCTTCTATGGGGACAAATGGGGTAACACATTCTTCTTCATTGACTATGACTACAAGGCAAAAAAGGAGGATGGCAACAAAGCGCCATGCGGAACTTATTTCGAGATTGCACGCTGCCTGAATTTCTGGCAGGACAGCAAACTCGCTCCTCTCAGCCTTCATGTGGAGTACAACGGCGGAGTATATAGCGCATATAACATCAACCACGCCTTCCTCGGAGGTCTCGACTGGTTCATCCACAGCAAAGATTTCAAGAATACATTGAACCTCAAGGTTCTTGGCAAGTATATCGTCTATGACAAGGCTACCGACGGAAGCAGACCTCACAGCAAGGTGCCTATGCAGTTCACCGCTGTTTGGGGCATGCAGGACCTTTTCAATGTCAAAGGACTCAGATTCAGCGGCTTCGCAGATTTCTGGTGGCAGAACCACTCAGTAGCTAAGATCGACGGAAACGGCAACTTCAAGATGGATACATGGAAGACTTCCGATATCGTGTTCATCGCCGAGCCTCAGCTCTGGTATGCTGTCGGACAGCACTTCGGCGTGGACAACCTCAATGTCGGTACCGAAATCGAGCTCTCTTATGACTTCGGTTCAGGCAGCGGTTTCTGGTGCCGTCCATGTCTCGGTGTAAAGTGGGTATTCTAATCATTGACAGACAATGAACTCGTTCATACAGAAGACTTTCGGTATGGATCCTGCAAAGCACAGCATCCGTACCGAGATTATCGCGGGAATTACCACATTCCTTACGATGGCATATATCCTTGCTGTCAATCCTAGTATTTTCGGGGCGCTCGCTACTCAGGGAATGCCTACAGACGCAGTGTTTACTGCTACCGCACTTGCAGCCATCGTCGGCTGTCTGGTAATGTCCATCTATGCCAAGAAGCCTTTCGGACTCGCTCCGGGAATGGGCCTCAATGCTTTTTTCGTGTTTACCGTCTGTCTCGGAATGGGACACTCATGGCAGATGGCATTGACAGCGATCTTCCTCGAAGGTATTCTTTTCATCCTGTTGACAATTACCAATGTGCGCAAGCTCATCGTGGATGCGATTCCGATGAATCTCAAGCGCGCAATCGGTGCAGGTATCGGTCTCTACATTGCTTTCATCGGCCTCAAGTCTGCCGGTATCATCGTCAGCAGTGACTCGACTTCGGTAACTCTCGGCCCGCTTTCGGACAGCACCTCCATCCTGGCCATAATCGGACTCCTGCTTACCTCTGTCCTGGTTGTCCTCAAGGTCCGCGGCGGAATGCTTCTCGGTATCCTTGTGACCACAATCATCGGCATACCTATGGGTGTTACCCATTTCAACGGCCTTCTTTCTACACCTCCTTCCATTTCCTCGATTTTCTGCCAGTTCGAATGGTCTCAGATTTTCTCGTGGGACATGGTTGCCATTGTGTTCACCTTCCTCTTCATTGACATGTTCGACACCATCGGAACTGTTGTGGGAGTGTCCGTAAAGTCCGGAATGGTCGATGAGAAAGGCAATGTGGACGGCATCAACAAGGTGCTCATGGCCGATGCGGTGGCTACCGTTGCCGGTGCCATGTTCGGTACCAGTACTACCACAACATACATCGAGAGTGCTTCAGGCGTTTCAGAAGGAGGCCGCACAGGCTTGACTTCATTCACGATCGCCGTATGCTTTGCAATCGCCCTGCTGTTCTCGCCTTTGTTCCTCGCCATCCCTGGCGCTGCTACAGGTCCGGTCCTCTTCATCGTAGGTGTGATGATGGCCGCTCCTGTCAAGGAAATCGACTGGGAGGACTATTCCGAGGCTATCCCTGCCTTCGTGACAATGCTGCTCATGCCTCTCGCATACAGCATTTCCGACGGAATCATGCTAGGTATGATTTCATACGTAGTGATCAATGCCCTCACAGGCAAATTCAAGAAGGTTTCAGTTACGATGTGGATACTTGCGGTTCTCTTCGTCCTGAGATACGTACTTATGAGATAAAAACGTACAGTTCGATATTCAGCCCGTTGCGCACTCCAATCAGTTTGCAGCGGGCTGATTTTTTTTGTATATTTGTCTTGATAACACCCTAAAATGCTATAGCCATGTCAATATTGAAGAAAATGCTCGTCAGGCTTCCTGTCAAGAAATCTTATCTCAAGATGGCCTGGGATGCGACTGCAAAAGGCCAGCGAGAACTTGCACTGCATCTCTTTAAGCTTGCTTACGAACAGGAGACCGATCCTGAAAAGAAGGCCGAAGCAGCATGGAATGTCTATGTCGACTGCAAGAACAATGAGAAATATCACGAGGCTTATCTGTGGTGCGAAAGGACTGCAAGACTCGGTTTCGTGAAAGCGATGCGAATTCTGGGAAAGGCATATTTCTATGGTCTCGGGATTGTCCCGAACTATCGTATTGCCGCGAAATGGTTCAAGTCAGGGGCTGACCTCGGGGATGCCTCCTGCATCAGGCTTTTGGGAGAGTGTTATGTCCAGGGAAAGGGCGTAAGGACCAATGAGAAAAAGGCTTACGAGTATTTCAGCAAGGCCTACGGACTTGGTGAACCTGGCAGTTATTATTGGATGGGATTGGCGTACCGTTTCGGCGGAGCAGGTTATGATGCAAATATCCCGAAGGCCATGGAAATATGGCGGGAAGGACAGTCCAACTCGCGTTGCCTCAATGAGTTGGGTAAGTGCTATTTCTGGGGTGACGGTGTACCGAAAGACAAGGATATGGCTTATCAGTACTTCAGAAAAGTCTCCGACCAGGGAAAGGATTTCGCGGATGATTACCTGTCTCCGGACAAATTGTCCCTTAGGAGTGAGGCTGAAGTGGAAGCCTTGATTAATTACCGATGAATATTTTCAATCCGGAACACGACTTGTGTATGGCCAACGGTGACGCGAACTTCGTGCCGCCGTTTTCTGCATTGGAATTCGGCAGGGATTGTGCCGGACTCACTTCATATATCCAGAAGGCAGGCGATGGTGAAATAGTCCCATGGGGCTGGGATGCCGTTCTTAAACAACGTCTTGTAAAACAGGGAGTTCCCGTGTCGTCCCTCCCTTCGGACGAGGCGCTCGATGAAATCCGCCGGCTGTCGCGCAGAGGAATTGCGGCTGACGCCGGGGCTTTTGTCAATGCCAATGTCCCGAATCCCCTGTTAAGGCCGGACGGCTTCGTGAAAGAGGTCTCCAGTGTGGAGGATGCCGTCTCGTCTGTGGAAGAGTTCTCCGATGCCGTTTTCAAGGCTCCGCTCTCAGGCAGCGGCAAGGGTCTCAGATGGGCCAGGCGAGGCGAATTGTCAGCCAGTGATTTGGGCTGGTGCAAGAACATTATCGCCAGGCAGGGGAGTCTCATGGTGGAAAAGCGTCTCGAAGTCGTGCAGGATTTCGCCATGCTGTTCCATGTGGGACCTTCGGAAGATAGCGGGAATTCCGTAAACTTCGAAGGGTATTCCTTGTTTTTCAATGATAACGGAATCTACAAGGGAAATGTCCTTTCCGATGACGCGCAGATACTTTCCGAACTCTCCGGGTACGTTCCGAAAACGTTGATTGTCAATGTCAAAGCAGCATTGACCTTATTCCTGGAGCGGGAATTTTCGGGCCGGTATTCCGGTTTCGTCGGTGTCGATATGTTCATTTATCGGGAGGCGGGACAATCTTCTTTCCGGCTTGCACCGGTGGTCGAAATCAATGTACGTATGACGATGGGGCTTCTGGCGAATCGGGTTTACAGGCGTCTCGGGCGTGATTTCGGGGACGGGCGTTACGTCATGACTGTGGAGTTTTCGCCACGTGAGGGCGAACTCTATTCCCGAAGGTCGTCATATCTGTTGGCATTGACAAAAATTACTCCCTCCACAAAATACGCCGTCGTCGTGAAGGAACGTTGATGTGGAGGGTGTGAAAGATTCCCGCTTCCGGGTCTGGGCCGCTAGTCTTCAGGATATGGAGCGAAATCTGATTTCTGGGCTCCGCAGATCGGGCATTTCCATGAGTTAGGGATGTCCTTGAAAGGAGTCCCCGGTTTTATCCCGCCGTCGGGATCGCCCTCAGCCGGATCGTAAATCCATCCGCATCTGAGGCATTCGTACTTCATCTGTTCATTAGCCATAATGGATTTGATTTTTGTTAATGTGCTTAAATATAGGCAATTAAGATGAATTATCCAAATTATTGTAGAATTTGCAGGTGATATGGACGTTCGGTGCAAATGTCTTGTGCTTGGCACTTTACGTGAAAAATCATATCTTTGTCTTTATCGGGGATACTTTGTCTGACCAAGTGCGTGTACTGAACCTGTCGCAGGATGGTCTATAACCCCCTTGTATAATCGCCTTATCCCGGCAACGGAGATTGGCATTGACCGAAGCCTTGAACGGAGACTTTGGTGAGACGTAATTGACTAAACAGAACAGAATGGGACGATTGTATGACCTCCTTATGAAGGACTACCGCTTGAAGGAAGGCCTGAATGCATGTATCAACTGCGGTACCTGCACGGCCATCTGTCCTGCGGCTGAGTTCTACCGATATGATCCGCGCAAAATCGTGGACATCGTCCAGAGCAAGGATGATGAAGAAATCGAGAAACTGCTGAAGAGTGAAACCATCTGGTATTGCGGCGAGTGCATGAGTTGCGTGACAAGATGTCCGCGCAAGAATGCGCCCGGCCTCATTGTCATGGCTTTGCGGAACCTGTCCATAGAATTGGGCTATTTCGTGGAATCTGAAAAGGGCCGTCAGCAGTGCATCCTGACTAAGGACCTGTGTGCGAATATCCTGGATTATGGCTATTGTGTCTATCCGCGCCGCTTCGATTATGCGGGACATCCTGAGGCGGGAAGAGTCTGGGAATGGGAGGAAAAGCATCTGGATGACGTGTTCGAAAGGCTTGGCGGAAATCTGGACGGAGGCGGTCCCGGAGCCATGAGGCGTATTCCGCAGGAAGACCTTGACGAACTCAAGCGTATCTTCGACGAGACCGGTGCTACGGAAAGAATGGAAAAAGTACGTGCCGCCGGATTGAGAAAGGCCGCGGAGATGGGCCTTACCGAAGAAGAATTCATGCAGAAAATATATACGGATAGCGATCCGAAACACTTAAACCGATAGCCCTCAATGATTTACGAAGGCAAACAAAAAATCTGGTCAGACTACCAGAAAGACATTCCGGACGATCACTATTTTTACGTCCGCAGTTGCATCAGACAGAGTTTTTTCCCGGCTTCCGAGGCGGCATTCCTGAAGATTACCAGACAGGAACTGGGCAAGGATATATTTGAGACAGAGCATCATACGACATGCGGAGGCATTGCCTATCACTCGGATACCATCCCGCAGGAAACAGCGATGACAATCATAGCACGTCAGTTCGCATTGATGGCGAAATACGGCTATGAAAACTATGTCTGCTCCTGCATCACCTCCTTCGGACTCTACTGCGAGACGATGGAGACTTGGCGCGAGTTTCCTGAACTGGAGGCAAAGGTACGCGAAAACCTTTGGAAGACCTGCAAACTCGAATTCGCCAAACCTAAAGTCCTCGTCCACGCCAGCGACCTGATCTACAAATACCGCAATCTCATCGCTGCGCAGGCGAAGCATAAACTTGTCAATGTCCATACGGGGCGCCCTCTCCGCGTCGTGGAGCATATCGGCTGCCATTATTCCAAGATGTTCCCTTCCAAGGGTGTCGGCGGAGCTGAATATCCTTATGTCCTTGTCGGAATGATAGAGGCATGGGGAGGCGAAATCATTGACTATCCAGAGAGACGTCACTGCTGTGGATTCGGTTTCCGTCAATATCTCGTAAAGGGTAACCGCGGATATTCATTGTCAAATACCCACAAGAAATTCGAGAGCATGGAGCCGTACCAGCCGGACCTTATCATTACCAACTGTCCGGGATGCCCTTATTTTCTCGACAGATGGCAGTATGTCATCGCCGAATCTACCGGCAAGACCTACGGGGAGAACGGACACGGAATTCCTGTTCTGACCTACGAGGAGGTTGCAGGACTGGTGCTCGGATATGATCCGTGGGATCTGGGCCTTCAGACCCATCAGGTCGGCCCGGAACCGCTTCTGGACAAGATGGGTATCGAGTATGACCCTGCCCGCAAGTTCCTCGGCAAAGATGGCAAGGATATCGGACGCCCTGAGTCCTGCATGTATTTGAAATAGTTACGAACATAGTTATGAAAAATAATATTCTCATTATAGGCGGAGGTCCTGCGGGACTCGAAGCGGCATCAGGACTTCAGAGGTTGGGGTACAATGTCATATTGATAGAAAGGTCGTCCATGCTTGGCGGTCATCTTGCGTCCTGGGACAGATTGTTCCCTGACGGAGTTTCTGCCCGCGAGACACTGAAAGGCCTGCTTGCACAGATGGACGGTGTCAAGTGCTTCACTGATACGGAAGTACGCTCCATCAACAGGCTGGAGAAATCTTATAATGTCATCCTTTCCAATGGTATCACGGTACTTGCTGACGCGGTGCTGGTGGCCAGCGGTTTCGACCTTTTCAAGGCCGAAAAGAAGGAGGAATACGGCTACGGAATCTACGACCATGTGGTTACCAATGCCGATTTGGAGGCATGGTTCAATGCCGGTCCTGATTCCGACACAAGGATTGACAAGCCTAAAAGAATCGGTTTCGTTCATTGTGTCGGCTCGCGTGACGAGAAGTCGGGATGCCGTTCATGCTCGAAGGTCTGCTGCGCTACGGCCGTCAAGCAGGCTTGCGAGATGAAGCAGGCTTTTCCTGACGCACAGGTGTATTGTTTCTACATGGACCTGAGAATGTTCGGCCGTCACTACGAGGACCTCTATCTCAGTGCACAGAAGGATTACAGTGTGCGTTTTATCCGTGGACGCGTTGCGGAAGTGTCTGAAAATGTGGATGGAAGCCTCTTGGTGAAAGCTGAAGATACCGTTGCCGGAAAGCCGTTGAAAGTGACGCTCGACCTGCTTGTGCTGATGGCCGGAATGAGACCTTCTGCTGCCGGAAAGAAGGTCGGAAAACTGTTGGAAATGCCAATGGAAGAGGACGGCTTCTTTGCTGTGCGTGACGGTATTCTGGCAGGACAGCGCAGCGGATTGCCTGGAGTTTTCCTTGCAGGTGCCGCTACCGGTCCGAAGACATTGCCGGAAACAGTTGCTGAGGCCAGGGCTGCTGTCGTAGAAATTGACAGATACTTGTCCGACATATTTCCTGATGTTAATAATTACAAGACTTTGGTTCGAGAAAGATGGTAGATTTCGGTTTCGGTCTGGTTCCAAGTTCCAGAATCAATCTTGACTTGTTCGACAGGGAAAAGTTCGAGGCGCTGGCCGCGCTTGAGCCTGATGTGCGTAAGTGTATGGCCTGCGGAAGTTGTGCTGCAGTATGTACGGCCGGAAAGTTCGTGCGCACCAGCGTCAGGGAAGCCGTTGAGGAACTTTTCAATGCCCATCCGGATAAGGCTCTTGACCTTTTGAAGTCGTGCCAGTTGTGCGGAAAATGCACAATGGTCTGTCCGCGTGGCATAAACACTCGTCATCTCATCCTGTCTATCGCTAAAATCTACGGAACTAAATGACACCATTATACATATTGCCGCTTCAGACTGCGCAGGAAGTCATTGACAGAATCCCTTCCGGATATAGCAATTTCGTGATTCCGTTCGTTGTCGGCATCAGTTTTATGCTGATTTGGCTGACTGTCGGACTTTTCAGGCTTATGGCTAAGATTCCTGCCCGGGACAGACGCCGGCTCTGGAAGTCATTCTTCATCCCCAAGATTGCACTCAAGAATATCAGGGACCTGTTCAGCGACTGTCTTTTCCATACCAAAATCTGGAAACGCAAGCCGCTGCTGGGTTATATGCATTCCGCGATTGCATTCGGATGGTTCATGCTCATTGTCCTCGGACATCTCGAGGTGGCCCTGTTCGTTCCGAAGCATCTTGCCTGGACGGACGGCGGTCTATTCTATCCTATTTTCTATCGTTTCTTCGTCTGGATTAATCCCGGTCATGTCTCGCTGAGGGGCTGGTTCTTCTTTTTCCTGATGGACTTCTTCCTGCTTTATGTGCTTACCGGAGTCGGCATGGCCATCTTCAAGAGGTTCAGGTCCATAGTCCTCGGCATGAGACATACTACCAAGCCGTCATTGGCTGACCGTATAGCACTGTATAGCCTCTGGCTGATTTTTCCGCTCCGCCTCCTGGCCGAGAGTTTCACGGCCGATCTCAGCGGCGGCAGTTTCCTGACGGTTCCGGTCAATATGCTCTGGCATTGGATTTTCGGTAACAATCTGTATTTCATGCCGGTATGGTGGGCGTATTCCATCTGTCTGGGTCTTTTCTTTGCGGCAATGCCGTTCAGCCGTTACATGCATATCCTTACCGAAGTGCTGTGGATTTTGTTGCGCAATGCCGGTATCCAGCCGAGCCATCCCCGCAAGGGTGTCGCTGAAGCTGAGATTTATGCGTGCTCAAGCTGCGGCCTGTGTCTGGATGCGTGTCCGATGAATGTCCAGAAGAAGAATCTGAAGTATTCGTCGGTCTATTTTATCCGTTTCCTGCGTCGTCACAACGAGAAGAAAATCAATGATATAGCGGATAAGTGCCTGATGTGTGACAAGTGCCACGCCCTGTGTCCTGTCGGTGTCGATGCGCCTGCGCTCCGCCGCGCGCAGAGGGCCACTGTCAATGATTCTTTGTGCTACGATTATTCGTATCTCCAGAACCGCGTACCTGCCCCTGAGGCCAATGATATTGTCAATGTTGCCGCCGGTGTTTCTGACGCGCCTGAGGTGATGTATTTCGCCGGATGTATGACCCATCTTACTCCGCGGATCATCAAGTCCGTGGAGAAGGTTTTCAAGGCTGCTTCCGTCAATTATATTTTTGCCGACCGTGACGGCGGCATCTGTTGCGGCCGTCCTCTCATGTTGGCCGGCAAGACTTCCGCCGCACGTGAAACCATCTCTGCCAACCGCAAGATGATTCTGGATTCCGGCTGTAGCACATTAGTCCTCTCCTGTCCGATTTGTTATAAGATTTTCAAGGATGAGTATAACCTGAAGGGGATAGAGGTTCTTCATTATACGCAGTATATCAAACGTCTGGTCGAGCAGGGCAGATTGAAACTGTCTTCTTGTGATGAGCGTCTTGTCTATCACGACCCATGTGAACTTGGCAGAGGCTGTGGCGTTTATGAAGAGCCACGCAAGGTGCTTTCCCAGGTGGGCACTCTGGTCCCTGCCGCCAAGGAAGGTGACGAGAGCATCTGTTGCGGCGGTAGTCTGGGAAGCCTGACTCTGGATGCCCGTGACCGTGCCAAGATTACCGAGTCCTCTCTGGCCAATCTCGTAGCCAACAACCCTCAGACCATAGTCACGGCCTGCCCTCTCTGTCTCATGACCTTCTCCGGTCCAGCCCTCGACACTGTTTCCCATAAATCCGGTGAAGAAGCAACCGACGTGAAAGTCAAGGACTTCGCCGAAGTTGTTTCGCAGAGGGTGTAGAGGGAGAGTGGTGGCATTGACAAGTTTGTTCTGATTCGCTTGCAATGGAGGTTATATTTGCGTAACTTGTCGTTCTTGAACTATTATTCTGACATTGATATGATTGTATATGAAGACTCCAAAAGAGGTTTTGTCGAAGATGTCAAGTCGAACTGCATAGCAGACAGAATTGCGGACAAGATACGTGAGCATGGAATAAATGCTGGACAGGAAAGGGAATATGTTTCTTGGCAGAATTCCTTGCAGTTTATGCGTAACATAGTGGATGATAATGAGATTGACGACGATGTCAAGATTGCCATAGAATATAGCATTCCATTGACATCCAAACGTGTGGATTTTATTATCAGCGGTGCTGATTCCGACGACCATGACAATGTTGTTATCGTAGAACTCAAACAGTGGCAGAAAGCGGAAGTCGTTGACGATGATATGCACTATTGCGTTAAAACCTTTGTAGGGGGAAATGACAGAATTGTGTGTCATCCGTCGTATCAGGCATATTCGTATTCTTGCTTTATCAGAAACTATTCTCAGACTGTGTTGGATAAAGGTATTAATTTGGTGCCTTGCGCATATCTCCATAATTATGATCCTAAGTTCAAGCCGAATCTGTCGAATTCCATTTATAGGGAATGGGTTGGAGAAGCACCGTTTTTCGTAAGGGACGAAGCGGAAGTTTTTTCTGCATTCATCAAGAAATATGTTACACGCAAGTCTTCGGATGGAGATCTGTTGTATAAAATTGATCATGGAAGACTAAAACCGACAAAGTCTTTACAAGACTCGCTGGCTTCACTGGTTAAGGGTAATAAGGAATTTATGCTTCTTGATGAACAGGCCGTTTGCTATGATATGTGTCTGAAGACCATGGCTAAGTGTAGGGAAGATGGTAGGAAAAGAACCATTATTATTCAAGGTGGCCCAGGAACTGGCAAGTCTGTCCTTGCAGTCAATTTGTTGATGGAGTATATCAGTAAAAGCCTCAATGCGAGTTATGTGACTAAAAACAGTGCTCCGAGAAAAGCTTTCTTGTCGCTTTTGACAAATTCGGATGCTAAAAAACTGGTCAATATAAAGCAATTGTTCAGGTCTCCTTTCGGCTTGTCTAATGTGCCGTGTAACACCTATGATTGTCTGATAGTGGATGAAGCACATCGGCTTGTCAAGAAAATGTATGGGGACTGGAATGGAGAAAATCAGGTTAAGGAGTGCATTTCTGCGTCATTGTTGAGCATTTTCTTGTTGGATGAAGATCAGGCTGTTACAAATAAAGATATCGGGTCGGTCGATGAAATCAGAAAATGGTGTGTCGCACTTGGTTCGATCTTGAAGATGCCTGAGGAGGCTAATCTTGTTTCTCAGTTCAGATGCAATGGTAGTGATGCCTATATACAGTTTGTTGACGATGTTCTTCAGCGAACTGGAGAAAGTGTGTCTGTTGATTTGAGTGAACTTAATTTTGACTTTAGAGTGTTTGACAATGCTTCAGACCTTCGTGAGGCGTTGCGTAAGAAGAATTCTGTCAATAACAAGTCACGAATGGTGGCGGGTTATTGTTACGACTGGAATGTCAAACATGGCAGAGGTGAATATGATATTTTGCTTCCCGGTGGTTTTCGGGCTAAGTGGAATCTTGAGAATGATGATATTTGGGCTGTTAATCCCGAATCATTTGAAGAGGTCGGATGCATACATACGGCACAAGGTCTTGAATTCGACTATGTATGGGTTCTTATCGGCAAAGACCTCAGATATGACACTAATTCCGGTAATGTCATTACAGATAAGTCCAGAATATCTAAAGATGATAAATCCTCGGGTATAAGATCTAGTAACGATGCACAAGCCAGAAGGCTGATACTGAATACGTACAAGACGTTGTTGACGCGAGGTCAGAAGGGGTGCTATGTTTATTGTGAGGATCAGGCTCTATCTGAATATATGAAGAGGAAAGCTGGTCAAATCTGAATCAAATAGAAGGGAACTCGATGCATTCAACTGTGGTCTATCGTGTTGAGGTTCCCTTTCCGTACTATCACATACTCGTTTTCATACGGCTTCTCTTCAGACAGTCGTTTTGTCCTGAATGTCTGATACTTGATTTTTAGAAGATTCTTTACTCTGGAGTCTTCGAACATTGCTGCTACCGATCCGAAGTAAAAATGTTCATGGGTGTCTTTGACCTCCACATGAATGATTGTTCTATTGTGTTTCAACATACGCTTGCTTTTACAAATATAGTATGATTTCTACAAATATTCTGTAAAAGTTGATTTTTTATTTTGACTGCATCTACAAAAATAATATATTTGTAGAAATTTTATCGGATTTGCTTGTCATGGAAGCAGAGCTTGCTGTATAAATATGTTGATTGTCAATGAATGTGTGATTATGGGTAATGGACGTGAAAGGAATACATATTTGGTTGAATCTTGCCATAAACAGATTAAGGTTGAGATAAAGTATGAAGAGTATGTGGCATCTTCTGCTTTGGCTGTGTCTTTATATGCCAGACCAGATGAATTATATGAGATAGAGGATGAGAATCTTTGTACAGAGGAAGTCAATGTCTTCAGTGAGTTATATGCTGTAATTACAGTTAACCTCCCGGATTCTGTTCTGCTTCCGGCTGGTGTCCAATATGTTGATGTTAATAATTATCCATGGATATGTGACTGGTTGATTGACAATAAAATTGCGGAGCCTACAGAATATTCAGCCAGAAGCGGTTTTTGCGTTTATCCGGCAATGAAGTTTAATAGGAATTGTGCAGATGATATGTGATTGTCTCCGTTTTACAGATGCTGTCCGATATCTTGTGAAAAGCCTTGGAAGTAAGGGATTATTTATTAATTTTGGTTCGTGAATCAGAGCGGTTCATATTGATGTTTTGTTATTGTAATGTAATGAAAATCAATGATGTATAAATCATTCTTGCAGTTTGGGCCCGGCGTTGTCTTTGCTTGCGAAACCGGGGTTCTTGCGGAATGAAAATTAAACGCGCTACTCTGAGGTTATGAACGAAATCGAAAAGGTTCTACAGAAGTTAAGAGACACTAAAGCACTTGAATTTGGAGTCGGAGCATTGAAGAAAGTTCCGTCAATGTTTGAAAAATTTTTTCCTGGAAAGACGGCTGTTGTCGTGGCCGATAAAATCACATACGACATAGCTGGTGAAACTGTCTATAATTGTCTTAGGAATGCAGGAATCAGGACGGAGCCGTCATTCATTTTCACGGACCCTGGTCTCTATGCCGAATGGACATACTTGGAACAGTTGGAATCTTATCTGAAAGAACGGGATGCCATCGCTGTCGCTGTTGGCGTAGGTGTCATCAATGACTTGACGAAGCTGGCTTCCAGCCACCTGGGCAGGAGATACTTAATAGTCGGAACCGCAGCGTCAATGGATGGTTATACTGCTTATGGAGCGTCCATTACTTATCATGGCAATAAACAGACATTTGATTGTCGTGCGCCTATCGGAATGGTGATGGACCCTGCGATAGCAGCCAAGGCTCCCAACAAGATTACAGCCTCAGGTTACGGAGACCTTATCGCCAAAATCCCTTCCGGAGCGGATTGGATAATCGCTGATGGTGTAGGCAGTGAAAGCATTGACAAATTCGCTTTTTCTCTGATCCGGAGAAATCTTAATGAGGCATTAGCCGATCCGGATGCGATAGCATCTGGGGATGTTACGGCTGTCGGAAAACTGGCTTATGGATTGATAATGAGTGGATTTGCCATGCAGTCAATGTTGTCGAGCCGTCCGTCTTCAGGCGCAGAACATCTCTTTAGCCACTATTGGGATATGGAAGGTCTGTGCTATAATAGCAGACATGTGTCTCATGGTTTCAGTGTCGCAGTCGGTACTCTGGTGTCGGTTGCATGTATTGAATTCCTTTTGAAAAAGGATTTTTCAATGTTTGACATTGATAATGCTGTATCCCGTTGGCCTGAGTGGGAGTCGATGGAGGCGGCAATCCGGAAGGTGTTCGACGGAATGCCTGACCATCTTGCAAGAGGCCTTGCCGAAAGCCGGTCCAAATACATTGACAAGAATGGTGTGCGAAAGCAGCTTGAGGCGTTGAAAATTCATTGGCCGGAACTCGGGCAAAAGATTCAGAATCAGATTATTCCTTTCAATGATGTGCGTGAGCGTCTTAAACGCGCCGGCGCTCCTTATGAGCCCGAAATGATAGGCGTGAGCCGGAAAAAGCTCCGCACCACGTTCCGTGCGATACCATATATGCGGAACCGGTTCACTAACATTGACCTGATTCATCGGGCTGGACTGATGGATGAGGCCGAGGCTTATCTCTTCGGGGCGGGCGGGTACTTCGAGTGCTGATTGCGGAGACGATTATTTGCCTCTCATCTCCAGTCGTTTATTTTGATGCTGGAAAAATTTGGTAAATAGTAACAAATATGCTACTTTTGCGCTCATAAAGTTCTTTGTTGTGCGTCAGAGAACTTTTTTAAGAAGCACACTATGTATAAGATTACAGCTATAATTGAAAAAGGACCGGACGGGCGATATGCTATCACGTCCCCCCAAAGTTTTGGCAGAAATCACTTTGGCGGCTTTGGAGACACTATCGAGGAAGCGAAGGCCGATTTTCGCGAATGTGTCGAGGATTGTCGTGAACTGGCCATCGCTGACGGTGATGGTGCTCCTGAAGAGTATCAAGTGTCTTTCCGTTATGACATGCCTTCTTTCTTCGAAGATTTCGACTTTATCAATGCCAGTCGTTTTGCCCAGTTTGCCGGCATCAATGAAAGCAAGATGCGTCAATACAAGAGCGGGGTGGCCTTTCCTGGAGAAAAGACCACTCGGAAAATTCTCGAGGCAATCCACAGAATAGGTTCCGAATTGAGTTCGGTATCACTATAACAAAGAACTTTTATGACAGACTGGCCGCCGTGAGGTTGCCGGTCTTTTTTTGTGGCGCATACCGCCATGTTGAGAGTCCCTTCTTCCACGTCAATCGCCCCTGGGATGTTGTCAATGCCATATTGGCGTGGCCAGTTACGGAAAAATATCCTGTCAGAGTGCATGGTCCCCATCAGCGTAAGCGTCTCCGGAGTTCCGTCTTGATGCGTTTTCAGAGGTTCCGTACTTATGTTTTCCTGATTCCAGACTCAAGTGTCGGGACGGTGCCACATCTGATTTTGGAATTGGTTGGTTTACAGATAGTTATGTGATTTGGTGTGGATTACTGGCCAAAAAATTGCCAAAAATCCACACCGGAAATAAATGGTATTTGATTATCAATGTGTTATGAGGGTGGCCGTGGCGTCTTCCCGCTGGAGGAGTACCTTGCTATTGCGCACTATGCCACAAATTGTCTTTCAACTGTTTCAGCTGTATATCTGTCATTTTATGGATTGTTTCTTGTGTTTTGAAAAACTACTAAAGGTCATACTTCTTCTGAATATAAAGGACTCTTTTCCATTGCGTGAATAACTCTCAACTTTGTTGCTTCATCCATGTCTTCATGATAGATTACTGAATGAATAATTGGAAGAAGCAGGTCCTTGTCTATATTACCGGCAGCAACGTGCCAAATGTATGCTTCCATATCAGGCAAAAAGTGAAAACCTGCCCAACTATATTTGTTCTTTATTAAGAAGTGAGCACCTGCGACGAGTGAAATCCTCTTATTGCCATCAGCGAACACAGACCGAAGACAAGGTATGTGAGTTTGTCTTCAAAGGTTGGATAGTAGTTGTCGTCCTGAATAAAAACCAGAACTTTGTCCAGTCCACCTTCGTCGCGAATATCGGCCATTCCACCACCACTTTGCTGGATGGTTTCGCGATAGTATTGAAGGAGTTCTTCTTTTGTTAAATATACTGTCTCCTTCATCACGATTATTGTTTAAGTCTATTGAGGACTGCACGATTCTCATCATTATCAAGAAGTTTTTCCAAATCCAATGATTCGCTTCCGATAAATCTCTCAAAATCTTCCGGAGACAATGCCTTCAAGTAATCTGAAATATTCTCGTGAAACACATCCCTGAAGCCTAAGTCTCTTGATGCCATTTTTTGCCTGGCATCATATAAGAACGGCTTCATCGCTGCGCTCTCGGCTTGTTCTTTTATTAGAGCCTGGACTCTTCTAATGGATAAGAGACTGCCGGTTTGTCCAAATTCCTGTCTGATTGCAGAGGCAATGCCATTTTCAAAAGAACTGATAACTCTAAGTACTTCTGCATACATTGTAGCTCTGGCATTGTCCTTCTTATTCAGTTTAAGAAGTTCCTTATACTCTTTGGCTTTTTCAAAAAAAACAGCGCTATAAATCATATCCGTCACTTGGGAATACTTGAATGTGGTATGTCCTTCAACACACTCGTTTACTGCCGACGTGAAATTTTTGCGATAATTTTCTTCTTGGATTGCGGCAGGGAGATATTCTCGATCTCTCCAGTTTATATATTTCGTGCCACCGCCGGCTTTCTCATTGATTGTCGCAATGACGATATCTAATAATACACTTCTTAATTTTTTGGCTTTCTCACTGTCGCTCAGAAGCATCCCGATATTGAGGAAAGCTCGAAAATCAAATAATCCCAATTGGGTTGTTTTGCTCGCGAAATCAATTTCGTGAGCAAAATGTAACTTGAACTTACTCAGCATTTTACCTTTACATAAAATGTAGCCGTTGTTCTTTAGCTCACTCTCATATGTGGATAGATAATTATCAATGGTGCGCATGTCTACCTCAAAGAAATCTGCCACCATCTGCTTGGTAAGATAGAACTTGCCTTCAAACTCTAAGGCGTGAACCCCGATAGCATCTTGAATCCTCGGTATGGCTATCCGATTATTCAATACATTTTGTCTTTCTATTTGAGATGTGGTCAAATCCTGTGTCATACCAAAAATATTATTGATAATAGTATAGCTCCATCTCAGGAGTCTCATACAAATTTAATCATTTTTTTATCTGCATTTCAGATTTGCATGTAGTTTATTCGCATATAGACGTGTCGCGCTACTTGGTTAAATAGCGTAAGTCCTTACAGCAGCGGGGTCCCCGGCAGCTATGTACGAAAAAAGCCCAGCGCAAAGCGCTGAGCTGCAATTTGTTTGCGGAGAGACAGGCTCCCGAACCTACACTTTCAGAAAATATCATAAAATTGCAAATCACTGATAATCATATATTATCTACAATGCAGAGTAAATCTAAATCTTTCTAAATGCCTTTTGCTATTTCAATTTTTGGGTGTATATTTGGGTGTAGAATTTCAAACGCACCCAATTATGAATATCAAACGTAACATCATTTTTGCATTGGAGAGCCGGAAGAAGAACGGTGTGCCAATCGTAGAGAACGTGCCTATCCGTATGCGTGTCATATACGCAAGCCAACGCATCGAGTTTACAACAGGCTACCGGATTGACGTAGCCAAATGGGATGCCGACAAACAACGGGTAAAGAACGGATGCACCAACAAGCTAAAGCAAAGCGCATCCGAAATCAATGCGGACTTGCTGAAATACTATGCAGAAATGCAAAACGTGTTCAAGGAATTTGAGGTACAGGAAACCATGCCTACCACGCAACAGTTAAAAGATGCGTTCAACTTACGGATGAAAAATACAAGTGAAGAACAGACGGAAGAAGCCCCTGTCAGCTTTTGGGAAGTGTTCGATGAGTTTGTAAAGGAGTGTGGCAATCAGAATAATTGGACGGCATCCACATACGAAAAATTTGCAGCAGTGAAAAATCACCTCAAAGAGTTCAAAGAAGATGTAACCTTTGAATACTTCAATGAGTTCGGATTGAACGAATATGTCAATTTCTTGCGTGACAAGAAAGACATGAGAAACAGCACCATCGGCAAACAGATGGGATTCCTCAAATGGTTTCTGCGCTGGAGTTTCAAGAAAGGACACCATCAGAACATTGCATACGATACATTCAAACCCAAATTGAAAACCACTTCTAAAAAGGTGATATTCCTGACGTGGGAAGAACTGAACAAATTGAAAGATTATCAGATACCGCATGACAAGCAGTATTTGGAACGTGTCAGGGATGTTTTCTTGTTCTGCTGTTTTACGAGTTTACGATATTCGGATGTTCGCAATCTGAAAAGAAGCGATGTGAAACCCGACCACATTGAAGTTACCACAGTCAAGACAGCGGACAGCCTGATAATCGAACTGAACGACCACAGCAAAGCCATTCTTGAAAAATACAAGGATGTTCATTTCGAGAATCACATGGCATTGCCCGTCATCAGCAATCAGAAGATGAATGATTATCTGAAAGAACTGGGTGAGCTGGCGGAAATCAACGAGCCTGTACGGGAAACCTACTACAAGGGGAATGAACGTATAGATGAAGTCACACCCAAGTACGCTTTGTTAAGCACCCATGCCGGAAGAAGGACATTCATCTGCAATGCGCTGGCTCTTGGAATCCCAGCACAGGTGGTCATGAAATGGACGGGACACAGCGACTACAAGGCTATGAAACCCTACATTGACATAGCGGATGATATTAAGGCGAACGCCATGAACAAGTTTAATCAACTATAAAAGTATCAAACAGTTTCATAGATAGTTACCAATGACTATATTTGTAGAAATTATCATCACAATATGAGCAACAAAGAATCCAATATAGAAAAAACGAACTTAGATGCGTTCATACACGCAGTCGGTTCGGAAATAAAACAGGCGCAAGTAAGACTAATCATCGCAGCCAATGCGCAAATGCTGTTCCACTACTGGAAAGTGGGCAACTATATTCTCTATCATCAACAACAGCATGGGTGGGGAAGTAAAATCATCAAGCAACTGGCAAAAGCTATCCGGCTGAATTTTCCTGAAAAGAAAGGCTATTCGGAACGCAACCTTACCTATATGTGTCAGTTTGCAAAGGCATATCCTTTAAGAGCGTTGCAAAGTTTCATAGAAACGGATGCAAGACTGTCTGTCCCAACCATACAGAGTGTGACCAATGAAGTATTGAAACTGAATGACAAACAATTTACGCAGGAACTTACTGCGCAAATACAATCTATTGATTGTCAATCGTTAGCAATTACGCAGGAGGTTCCTGCGCAATTTGAAGATGTGGGAAAAACCGTTTCTGCCATTTACAGGATGGGAATCAGGGAAATAGAAGAAATTTTCTTGACCTCTCCTATAGCCAAAATAAACTGGACAAGCCAAATGACTATACTTGACAGTTCGCTACCTTTAGGTCTAAGCTACTGGTACACGAAGCAGTCCATAGAAATGGGATGGAGCAGCAATGTATTGAAATTACAGATTGACAGTGATTTGTACAGCCGACAAATCAGCAACAACAAGGTAAACAATTTCACGACCACACTTCCGGCTCCACAAAGCGACCTTGCCAATTACCTACTCAAAGATCCGTACATCTTTGATTTGGCAGGAGCCAAAGAAAAAGCAGACGAAAGGGATATTGAAGAACAGCTGGTGAAACACGTTACCCGCTACCTGTTGGAAATGGGCAACGGTTTTGCCTTCGTTGCCCGGCAGAAGCACTTCCAAGTAGGAAACAGCGATTTCTTTGCCGACCTGATTCTATATTCCATTCCGTTGCACGCATATATCGTGGTAGAATTAAAGGCTACCCCATTCAAACCGGAGTATGCAGGGCAACTGAACTTCTACATCAATGTGGTGGATGATAAACTGAGGGGAGAGAATGACAACAAGACTATCGGGTTGTTGCTATGCAAGGGAAAAGACGAAGTTGTGGCACAATACGCATTGACAGGCTACGACCAGCCCATCGGCATCAGCGATTATCAATTGAGCAAAGTGATTCCCGAGAAACTGAAATCAGCGTTGCCCAGCGTGGAAGAAGTGGAAGAAGAACTGGCTTCTTTCCTTGACAAAGACAATAACACTCAAAAATAGTTGCGTCCATGAAAGATGTAATTACAACGCTGATTCCCCGATACGGAGAATTGAACAGAATATACAAAGACTGGTCTGATAATAAAGGTTTCTCTTTTGAAAAGCAGAAATTCATTACCAAGTTCTATCTGGACTACAATGATGTAACGGTTCTTGAAACAGCCATTCTTGAACTGGTGTTTCATCTTCCACAGGAGCAATACACACTGATTCTGAATAGCCTGAAAAAGGAAGTATGCGAAAACATAAGTTATTACAAGAAAGGATGTATGCCGGATGAACAGACCGTTTACAATATCTGCTTCCGAGTTTCAGAAATCTATAAAGAAGCCATAGAAGAACAGCAATACAAGACGACCAAGCTCCATGCTCCGCTAAACGAAGCATACCACCGATACGATTCCATAGGTTATCGGGAACACACTGCAGAGGATGAAAAGCGTGCGGAAATGGAATATGAACGGTGCAAAGATGAATACGAGGAGAAAAAAAACAAGCTGACCGAACTCTACGATCTGCAAAAACAGACCAGAGAGAAAGCCCTGCAATATGCAGAAAGCCGTTTCAATGAAATCTATCGGCTGGGCTGCCACCTCAAAGAGACATTGGCGAAATATGTATTTGATGAAACAAACGAGCCGGAAGAGCCAGCCAAACAAGAACCAAACGCCCCCAACATACAGGAAGAAGTGCTGGGAACGAAACAGACTGAGTATTTCAATATGGAACTGCTTTCGCTCATTCATGTAACCTGCGTGGGAGAACAGTTCGAGAATATTTCCGAACATAATTTCTATACCTGCATGAACCTGCTACCAAGCGACACCAAACCCCAAATCAGACCGAGAGAAAAAATACGTACCTGCTATCTGATATTCCTGATGAGCGAAAAACTGCCCAAACAGGACAGGGAGAATTGGAAGAGGAATATCCTGAAAATATTGGATATTGAGGAAAGCTACTACAAGTCAAAGTACAAAGAGCCTGTTTCCGATTTCCCCAGTGACAGCAACCGGAAATTTGCCAAAGAAATGGACGGTATATTCCGATAATCTGTGATATGCCCTGACATTTTACAAAACAACCACTTTTACCACTCAAATTAAATTTTTGAGTGGCATTTTTATTATCTGATATTCAGATAAATAACAAGATATTCCATTTGTATCAACCACATCCTTACCACTTACAACCCTACCTAATTTTGCATCGTTCGAGAACAGAGATAACAGCCAGTGCGCAGGGCTGATTGTTAAACGACTAAATAGATTGAACGATGAAAAATCTTCAAGAATTATTATCAAAACCCGTCTGGCAGATGACAGGTGAAGAGTTCATATTCCTAAGCAAGCACGCTTCCCGTCAAACGGAAACGCAGCCACAGCCCGTTACAGACACAGAAAGAAAATATGTGTACGGAATACTGGGCATAGCCAAACTGTTCGGGTGCAGCCTACCCACCGCCAACCGTATCAAGAAAAGCGGAAAGATTGACAAGGCAATCACTCAGATAGGACGTAAGATTATCGTGAATGTTGAGCTTGCCCTTGAACTGGCTGGAAAGAAAACAGGAGGACGGAAATAACGGGAGACATGGCTATGGACTATATGAAAGAGACTAAGGAAATATCGGCTGAAGAAGCCATAATCCTTTGGCAAGCCTCACGTTTGAGCCTGTCGAAAAGTTATGAGAAAGCACCTGAAATCCTCAAAGTACATGGTTCTGTCATTGGGACATTGGGCAATTTCAGCGCATCCATCGGCAAAGCCAAAAGTAAAAAGACATTCAATGTTTCGGCTATCGTAGCCGCTGCATTGAAGAATGGCACAGTGCTGCGGTATGTAGCTGAACTGCCTGAAGATAAGCGGAAAGTGCTTTATGTTGATACAGAGCAAAGCCCTTACCATTGTCTGAAAGTCATGACGCGCATTTTGCGAATGGCTGGTTTGCCAGATGATAGGGACAATGAGAATCTTGAATTTCTTGCCTTAAGAAAATACACGCCTGAGCAGCGTATCAGGATTGTGGAACAGGCTATTTACAATACACCCGAAATCGGTCTTGTAATTATAGACGGCATACGGGATATGGTGTATGACATCAACAGCCCCGGTGAATCAACACGCATCATATCCAAGCTGATGCAGTGGACGGACGACAGGCAGATACATATCCATACGATACTGCATCAGAACAAAGGGGATGAGAATGCGAGAGGGCATATCGGCACGGAGTTGAACAATAAGGCGGAAACCGTATTGCTGGTGGAAAAAGACAAAAGCAACGGAGATATAAGCAATGTTTCAGCCATGCACATCCGGGCAATGGATTTCGAGCCTTTTTCATTCCGCATCAATGACAATGCCCTGCCTGAACTCATAGAGGGCTACAAACCCGAAGCGAAAAAACCGGGAAGACCGGAAGAGGAAAAGTTCGACCCTTACAGACATATCACCGAACAGCAGCACCGTATCGCATTGGAAGCCGTTTTCGGGCTGAAAGAGGAATACGGTTACAAGGAACTGGAAGATGCTTTAATCAAAAGCTATACGTCAATAGGTGTAAAGCTGAACCATCAAAAGGCGGTACCGCTCATCACCATGCTTCGCAACAAACGGATGATAGTGCAGGAGAACGGCAGAAAATACACATTCATGCCCGACTTCCACTATTAACCCGTTACCTGCACTCGCTTCACTTTATTCTGTGGGTCTATATATTAAGGATAAAGCGAAGTGATGCAAGGAATGGATAAACCGCTTCACTTTATTACCGTACTCTATATATACGACAATTTAGTGAAGTGGTTATACAGACCGTACTTCTTAAAATGGTACGGGCGAAAAGAAAAACAAATCAATTCACCAATTACTAAAACAATCATTTTATGGATATACAGACAGCCAAGCAAATCAAGATAGCAGATTATCTTCACAGTTTGGGATATTCTCCCGTCAAACAACAGGGTATCAACCTATGGTATAAATCACCGTTAAGGGAAGAAACTGAATCCTCGTTCAAGGTAAATACCGAGCGCAACCAATGGTATGATTTTGCACTCGGCAAAGGCGGCGGCATCATCGAACTGGCTTCACACTTATATGCTACTGACCATATACCTTATATATTGGAACGCATAGCGGAACAGACACCACATGTCCGTCCTGTTTCTTTTTCTTTTGGCAAGCAATCATTTTCCGAGCCAAGTTTTCAGCAACTGGAGATTGTACCGCTTTCTTCTCCTGCCCTACTCACCTATTTGCAGGAAAGGGGAATAAACACGGAACTGGCAAAAAGAGAATGCAGAGAAGCTCATTTCACCAACAACGGCAAGCGGTATTTCGCCATTGCCTTTCCAAACATATCGGGCGGCTATGAGATTCGCAACCGTTATTTCAAGGGCTGTATTGCCCCTAAGGAAATCTCCCACATCAGACAGTCGGGAAAAGCGAGGGAAACGTGTTATGTGTTCGAGGGATTTATGGACTATCTTTCATTTCTTACTTTGAGATTGGAAAATTGCCCAAAATTTCCCGAACTGGACAGACAAGATTATATGGTATTGAACTCTGTATCGAATGTGAGCAAGGCTCTCTATCCTTTGGGTAGCTACGAGCGCATCCATTGTTTCTTTGACAATGACCGTGCAGGGATGGAAGCACTCCGGCAAATTCGTATGGAATACGGCAGGGATTTATACATCCGTGACGCTTCGCAAACCTACAGCGGATGCAAGGACTTGAACGAATACTTACAGAAACAGGCTGAAAGAAACAGGCAAGTCCAGTCCGTAAGAGAGACGCACACCCAGCCACCGAAAAAGAAGAACGGCTTTCGGTTATAGCCCACTATAACTACACGCTCCGCTTCCGTAGTTGTGGGCTCTCCCGAGGG